>WLWD01002856.1_pt1 | contig 57805 bp, 55 predicted proteins | sample 6712731 | NCBI WGS metagenome assembly WLWD01 (sample SAMN12718690, study PRJNA576275) | sponge metagenome | isolation source: marine sponge | host: Mycale hentscheli | place: New Zealand: South Island, Marlborough, Capsize Point | collected 2014-11-01 | reverse complement strand
CATAGCAACGCGCACCGCCTGTAGATCCGGACATTAATTTATTCCCCGCCAATACCCCACCATTGGATAATACTCGAGCAGAAACAATCGCGCAATAGTAGCAGAAGTATACTTTGCGAAGTTGTGGTGTTTTAATTTAGCTTCTTGTTGTCTCATATTCGTTTATAGCAACTCTCCATACGTCGTCTGAGCTCACACGGAAAGGTGCACCAGGCTGCCTCTCCAGTAGCCGTTCTCCGGACTCTGCGCACCTGAACTCAAGCGGATGGATCCACCAGGCTCGATTTCTGCGGAGCGAAGAAATTGTTGTATTGATGTCTGTTTACTCTTGATATAGGCGGGCTCTTTTTAGAACCAATACAAACTAATTGAAAAGAAAATTGCTCGCGTACTCGTAGTACGAGATATGGGGGTGGGGCTATTTCTTAAGAATTGCGAGTGGAATTAAAGTTCCAAATTTTGTAACAGTTCTTCTTGGAATCTAATAATGACGACACAAAAATTTTACACACGGGTAAACAAAAAAAAAAGAACTGCACCACAACGAGAATTTTTCAATATCTTATAAATAGAAAAAATTGCGAATAAATCATAAAGTAATATTGAAATAGGTAAGAACTTGTTGTCTTGCAGTAGAGTATCGGCTCGGCTAGTAGTGAACCAAATTGCGGAGCTCCAACTTACCGCACCGCTCCAAAAAAGTGCTACAAAGTTTTATAACCAGGTGCGGCCACCCTTAAAAATAAAAAAATAAAAATTGGTAAGGCTAGTTGAAGAATTATTGTCTAACGTTATACCTTGTTGAGTTTATTTAGGCTTCTCGCCATCTATCTTTTCCATCTCGCCACCCCAACTATAGCCTCGCCTCTCGAACTAAATATACTAGCTTACACAGAGGTACACTGACACCAAAATTCCAGCTGGGAGTGTCCCTTACCTAAATGCGTAGACCACACACCGCCACGCAGTGACCCTTTACTGATTGATGGTTATGTGGTAATGGGTCTGGCTACGCCAGACTAGTGACCCCTTGCATGCTTACCATTTTCCTACTGCAGACAGAATACTTTCTAGTGTGACCTTTTACCAAGTTACTTGAAAACAAGGATTGTATAAAATTTTGCAGTAATTAAATTCTGATATGTTTTGTTCATTGGACTATAAAAATTAGATCATATAAATGAGTTAAATGTCTACTGGCATCAATCAAAGTTCTGAACCTTACAGTAGTCCGGATAACAAATTGAAGGAAGCAAAAGGAATATTGTGACAGTTAAGATTACGAGCACCATTAGCTCATTAATTATTCATGAGGTTATTCACACTTGAATATCACCAGCGTAAGCTTTCCCAAGAATCTGCTACTGACTGCCTAACAAGCTATAGACTGTATTTCATAGAACAACATAACAGAATAGTCCAGAAACTCTCGCAAACTTCTTAAAAACATCGCTAGTCATTCTAATGTACCACACATCAAATTCTTCGGGCCACCCCCTATCTTTCGTGATTCTTACCTCATAGTATATGTCTTCGACGCAGTACCGGGTGACTGAATCAAAAATACAAGTACAGTCGCAGCTTAAATAAGGTTAAATGTATCTTAAGTCTAGTGGAGACGCCATTCCAACGACCTTTACCAGAGACTTCGCATCTTATCTCCGATTTCATAAAACTATGGCAGTTTTTGAAGGATTCAGTCTCCGCCCCATATGTCGTAGAATGACGTTCTGTATAGCAACCAAGAGCAGCAATGCTGGGAGAAGCAAAAATTGACGCTCCACGTGACTCGGTCCTAACTCGGGCTGAGTGAGAGACCGCGAAACAGCTGTAAACGCCCACGCATTCTAAAGGCGCGCTTTTTGCGGGAAGACTTTCAAGCGCAGCTTGAGCTAGCTTTGGTGGTCCAAGTCTAGTGTGCAGACAGGCATCCAGCTCTTGATCAGGTAAACAAGGTTTGTATTAGAAGGAGTATTTGTATTAGTTGGAGTAAGGTTATGAATAGTGTGTGTCTCAAGTTTAGGTTGTATTTCTAGACTATATCTAGTTGGATATAATGCCCACTCAAAGCTGTATAGCTAGCTAATTTAACCTTGGGAAGGTTTACTGAAAATAAAGGCATAGTCATATTTTAAATACAATATGTTCATGTCCAATAAGTAAAGTACAAATTTTAAGGGTGGCCGCACATAGTTATGCGCACGCCGGTAAATCGGACCCCAAGATAATTACCCGCCAAAACCTGCTAGTTTTATACATTGCGTATAGGAACAATCGCGTGATCCGGTAGAAGTATATTTTTGCGTAGTTTGCATGCAGCTGTGCTGTTGGTTTACTGTTTCCTTCTTGTGGGTAATCTGAAATAATCAGCTGTTATGGGTTCCAAGAAAAACCAAAAAAAAGTAGGGTAGTCAGGAAGCTCAAGCAGCAGCTTCTTGTGGCTAGATCTAAGAGATTCTGCAACCACCAAGGTATTTCCATACCACATGTAAAATAGAGTTTTTACTGCTCTGTGAACTCAGATTCTACGGTTGCATTAGTCCCAGGCTTGCCCGGTGATAGCAGCACTTCTGCTACATTGGATACAGAGCCAGAAATTTTACCACAAATGGTGTGTCAAATTATAAATCAAATACACAATCAATAATGTAAAAACAAATGTTTAGGATTACATTTCTGGCACTTCTGGTAATGGTCAGGATTCTATCACTGGCAGTACTGGTAATGTTCACTCTTCCTTTGCTGGCAGTCTCAGCAATCCACACATGGTTTGTTTAAAATAATAATAATAATAAATAAAATATTTCTTTCAGGATTCCATTCCTGACAGTCCTGTCATGATTCCAGACCTTGTCACGGATGGTTCTGTTTATGTCCAGAATTCCTCTCATTGCGGTCGTAGCGATCCACACATGGTTTGTAAAAAAAAAAAAAATGAAAAAAAAAAATATATATATTTATTTCAGGATTCCATTCCTACCAGTCCTGTCAGCATTCCAGACCTTGTCACAAATGGTTCTGTTGACATCCAGGATTCGGCTCATTGCCATCGTAGCAATCCACACATGGTTTGTAAAAAGAAAAAAAATGAAAGAAAAAGTAATATTTATTTCAGGATTCCATTCTTGCCAGTCCTGTCCACATTCCAGATCCTATCACTGATGGTCCTGATGATGCCCAGGATTCCGTTTATTGCAGTCCCAGCAATCCACACATGGTTTGCCGCATAAATAAAATATAAATCTATGATGCAACAACATAATTTTTAGGATTCTGTCCCTGGAAGTCCTGCTAACATTCAGGATTCCTCCATTTACAGTCCTGGAATCATGGTTAGTAAAAAAAAAAAAAAAAAAAAAAAGGAATACATAAATTATTAAATAAAATTATGATGTAAAAATGTTCAGCATTCCAGTCTTACTGAAGTTCACGAATCCTTCACTGATAGTCCTGGCAATGTGATTGAAATGTCAGAAAGCACTACTGCTGAGCCAGAACTATCCTCATCTTTGGTCAGTTCTATAATAATAATAATAATAATAATAGTAACTGCTACTGGTGAGCATAGTAGAAAAATTAATGTTAAATATAAATGCTACGAAGAAGAAAAAATCCCAGTAGATTGTCAGCATACCTGTTTTGCAGGAAGTAGAAGGCAACTCATTAGTTGCACAAGCGTTGGTCACTGCTGCCAAACATGTGGGATTCCCTAGTGACTTAGTGGATGAAATTTTGGAAATCGTGTCCACTGGCAGCATACACCTACAGAGTTCCGAACACATGAGGATCCATGGCTCTATGTGTTCATGGCGGCAATATTACCCAGTGTTGTCATTCTTGATAACGGGTAACATACATGCTGACTATGAACGCATAGGAGGTTTGCTAGGCTTCCCGCCATGTTCCAGTACCCAGTGGAGTCGGATTGTGAAGAGGTTGGAGGAGTGTGTCTCTGACTTGGCAGAGTGGTCCTGTAGTCAGGTAAGGAAGGAAATAATGGAGCAAGGTGAAAGTAAAAAATGGATGGCTTCATTTGATGGATTTTACCTGACTCAGGGCCACTACTCCAATAACTCCTCCGCCACACTCCATGACTACTCCACTGGGAACATCGCTTGGTTTGCCCACAGAACCAAGCGTGGTCCAGGACACAACTGGACAGGAACCTCAGCTGGAGCCGAAACGGACATGCTCGATGAGCTTCTCGGCAAATCAAAGGAGGCTGGGTTTTATGTCAAAGAACTCGTCTGCGACAAAGACTCGGCCACCAATGCTACCTTCTGCCGATATTTTCCAGAAGAAATGATAACTTATTGCAGCAACCATAGTACCAAGAATCTGCACAAGGCATTGGAAAAAATAAAGAAGTATAAGTGCGAGGTAAACATACACATTTTGCGTATTTAAAAAATAAATAAATAAATAATTAAATAAATAAATCATATATTACTTTAACCCTTTCGTTCCGGATCCCGCTTTGAAGCGGGTGAAGACCGATTGACTTCTCCGAATTTTTAAAAATAGTTACTTTATAGCTAGAACCTTCAGATTGCATACACAGGTGCCCAATGCATTGGAGAAGCATCTAAAATAGCTTTCAGCCAGGACTGCTTCGACAGTACCTCACAGCAGTTGCGTTTATTTCTTCCTCGGCAAAAAAAACAAACATCAATTCTCCGTCGAATTTAAAAAAAAGTTACCTTCTTCACAGCAGCTTCATTTATGGATCCAGTCATCTCCAGAGCTTTGTAGAAGCAGCAAAAAATTGCTTGAGCTCAGTAGCCTTCCATAACACATTGAAACAACCGCTTCTTTGCCGACCAAGACTTTGCGGTTTGACTAACTGTCTTCTCCATTTTTTATAAAATCGCCAGTTCAACTGGGGACCTCCCTATTACGTACAGTCTTAGGTAATGCTTATTACATCATAGGAAAAAAGTGAGCGTGTCGTGTGACCCCGGTAACTATGCAAAAAAAATTTTTTTCAAAGTCATTTTTTGGAAGATGGCGTCTAGAAATTACAATACGGTGCAAGTTTTAGACTTGCTTGATGCTGACTCTAGCAACTCAGGATCAAGCGGAGAGAAGGGAGACGACATCTAGGGCTATAGGAGGCCCTGTATCAGGGTTGGTGGACCAGACCCCGTCAACTCTGATACTGAAAATGGGAGTCAAGAAGATGATCGAGGTAAGCTTGTCTTTCTCTTGTCTTTCTCTTGAAAAATAGCAAGCTTCTGTTGTGTAAAGGACTTATTTATAGCTATATTGAGATAGAGTAAGCTGTTTAGCTATAATATATATATTATATATATTTCATTGAGTTTTGAGATTTGAAAGTGGCTTGTGGTTTTTTGAACAAATTCAAATTTTCAAAAAAATTAAAAAAAGTTTTTACCACATATACTACTAGGACCAGATGTGAATGCAGTCACCGACCCCGATTACGCAGATGAGGCGACAGGAGCAGAGTCTTCCAGTAATGAAGGAGAGGATACCGGACCTGAGTCTTCCAATGATGAAACACGAATAGGCAGCAGGTTCCAGTGATGAAGAAGAGGAAGTGGCTCCTCCTGCTCCGAGTTCTGGACGTCCTCGCAGTCGGAGAAGGCGGGAATCGAAGAACAAGAGTCGGGTGGATGAGGTAGGGGGAGAGTGGAAGAAAGATGACAACACACCCATTGATATTCCATAATCTTTTGTGTGAAGGACCACAGACTTTGATATTTGTGGCTGCTCCTCCCCCCCTCCCCCTGAACATCCCAAAAGTTGTAATATGTATTGTTATTGTCGTTGTCGTTGTCTGTGTTTTTGTGGTGTTGTGGTGGAGCTTCACACTCGATGTATATGTGTGTGCGTGGAGTTGAAATGTTATTCTGGCGCTTCCAGATCTAACTGGGTAGGGAACGAACTCGGGGGGAGGGGGGGGGGTCTTTTCCAATCGGGGCTACTATGCCCATGTAAGTTGAATTTCATGTATGTGTGTGTGTGTACACCAGTCAATTTATATTATACATTTATTTTTATGATCTGTATTCACCTGTATCTTCTTTTTTCTAGTGTGTGTGTGTGTGTGTGTGTGTGTGTGTGTGTGTGTGTGTGCGTGCATTTGTGGAATGAGAGAGAGCAACCGTGGACAAACAGTATGTGGCACTTCCGTATACAACCTGGGAGGGAACTCTGGATCGTGACTACTATGCCCATGTAAGTTGAATTTCATGTGTGTGTGTGTGTACACCAATCAATTTATGTATAATAAATTATAGATTTATTTTTATGATCTGTATTCACCTGTAGCTTCTTTTTTCTTGTGTGTGTGTGTGTGTATGTGTATGTGTGTGCGTGCATTTGTGGAAAGAGAGAGAGAGCAACCATGAACAAACAGTATGTGGCACTTCCGGATCCAACCTGAGAGAGAACGAACTCGGTGGTCTTTTTCGGTCTGTGACATCATCCATGCCAAGTAAGTTGAATTTCATTTCAACTTACTGATATTTGGGTGTCCAGCTAGGGCTGGTGGGATTATGGTACAAGAATGTCAGTGAAAAGTAATGACGGGGGAGGGGGGGTTATGGTACAAGAATGTCAGTGAAAAGTAATGACGGGGGAAGGGGGGGTTATGGTACAAGAATGTCAGTGAAAAGTAATGACGGGGGAAGGGGGGGTTATGGTACAAGAATGTCAGTGAAAAGTAATGACGGGGGAAGGGGGGGTTATGGTACAAGAATGTCAGTGAAAAGTAATGACGGGGGAGGGGGGTTATGGTACAAGAATGTCAGTGAAAAGTAATGACGGGGGAGGGGGGGGCAATTCAGCGAGGCCAGCTGTTATGTTACAAATATCATTGTTGTCTTGTGTTTTTTTGGTATTGTATGGAGGTTCCGGATCCTATGGGAGGGATCGTTCAGTCAGTGCCACCATCCATGCCGGGTAAGTTGAATTCCACGTGTGTGCTTGTACTGCTTTTCATTTTCAAATTACACTTTCTCAATACAACGATTGTTTCTCTCATGTACAGTGTGGAGTATACATATCAGGGTTCAGACAGTGGGAGGCTAGCGCTGGTTCCCCCCTAGAATTTTGGGAGTTGAATAGAAATGAACATTTAGGAAGCATTTATTTTTAGTCTGATATTGTATTCCATTATGTTCCTATCATAACTGAGCCATTTAGTGCATAGGACCGAACACTGATCATCAGTGTGAAGTATAGACTCGTATGCAAAGATGTGCATCAAAGTAGTGTAGGTTTAAAAAAATGGGTGTGGCGAAGTACACTCGGAGCCCCACCCCAAACAAAAATCCTGTATGAAACCGCATACAATACATCATAAAGTTGCAATTATATAGGATCATGAATAATTTGTTGTTTGTATTACAAATATCTTTGTTGTTTGTGTTTTTGTGTACATGAAATTGTTTTGTAGTGGAGCTCGACGTCCGATGGCATACGTTCCTTGTGGACACTCATAGATGTCTCCTACATGATCACAATCAGCACCACACACAACAAACAACATATTTTATTGTTGAACTAATATAATATTGGTATAAAATGCATCAAACAATATTATTTCTATTTTATTTTATTTTTTTATTGATGGGAAAAGTGGATTTTTTTGGGGAAAAAAATTTTTTTTTGGAAATATTAGTAGATGGCTTAAATATTATTCAATTTTCTCAATCAAAAAATGAGGGGAATCCCAAACTCTTGGTCTATTTAGTGATATATTGTTGCTATGGGGTTTTCCCAGCCAGCATCGAGTTAAAAAAATAAAACGGCAATGCTCTATTCCGCGGTAGAAAATTAGATTTTTCCGCGTGCGTCCAAACAATTCAGGAACGAAAGGGTTAATATGTAGTACAAGGCGGACCAGTTCCAATGCAGATGGATGTCAGATGGCATGCTGAATTCGTGCAAGTCAGCTCTGAGCACCCATATTGCTTCGGATGATGTCCAGGGGGAAGATAGCCCTTTGGAGGCTTTTTCGAAGGGAATCATAAATTTCATCGAGCATTATTGCCATGATAAGCACACATCATCCTGGTGTTACCATCCTAAGGTAGACAATGAAGTTCATAACATTAAAACAATTATTGTTGTTGCGGATTAGGTGAATCCTGATGGAACTCCATACAGGTCAAAAAACTTATTTACCTGCAAGTCGCAGGTTGCAGGATTTTCCACTCTTTTGGAAGAAATGTCTGCATACCCGCAAGACTATGTGTCAGATCATGGCAGACTGACAACAAACACAGTTGAAGGTTTCCATGGTCTGGCACTAGTCTACCGCAACAAGCGGACTGATCTGTCTCACACCCATTATGTTTGCAAGACGAACATGGCAATATGTCATAAGACTAGCTGAAAATGAACAACAAAAATTAATATATATATAATATATATATATATATATATATACATATATAACAAAATAAAGGTAACCAAAAAATTAATTTACATTCATATTGAAACAGAATCTTGGACCAATCTGAAAAGCACTTTGCTTCTTAAAAATGGGGGTTGACATGCCAGCTAATGCAGTCACTTCCATATTGAAGGATTAAAGGGAGTGGGTAAAGAAGTGCTGCAAGAGGTCGACTAAACTATACCTCCACAAAAGGTAAGTATCAGCTATTAATAAAATAATTTGTAATTTACTGGCAAAAATCATATATAAAATACTATATCACCTATTTTTAATAGAAACTTACAGAAGAAGGCTAAGAAAGCTCGGTATGAGCTGGAGAAAATCTATATGGAGAGGCTACGACGAGCTGGATATAATGTTGGGGAATATACTTGAGATGGCTTGGGAGAGTCCATGTCTGTAGAGCTCCAGTCTGCTGAAGAAGGCACTGTAGATGCCAGTCCCGAGGTGGAACACCAGGATTTGGAAGAGGATGATGATGATGGTATTGACATTGGAAGTGACGATCATCCTCTTCTTATCTTCTATGATTGTGAAGCGACAGGGCTGAGTATCTACAGTGATCACATCACAGACATTGCAGCGAAGGTTGTGGCATGCCACCATTGCAGCAACCAACTTTCTCCAGTTTGGTCAGAACCACCCGACGTATTCCTGCACCTGGTAATTTATTCATATATATATATATATATAATATTAACAATAATAGTATATACACCTTATGTTGTAAATAAATATCAATCCAGTGAATAGAATCACTGGCATTTCCCAAGCTATGTTCAGGAATGAACAGCCTCTCTCATCAGTACTACCCGGTAACTTCGGTTACTGCTGAGGTCAGCGACACCACTAGTACCTCTCACTTCCCTGGTATAGCCATTGATTTGTTTTCAAATGTGTTTGCATTTCAATATAAATGTAGTGTTAGTTGCTCACAATGGTTTCAGCTTCGACTTCCCAATTTTATTGTCAGAAGTGGAAAGCCGGGATATACCTTTGTCAATCTTTGAAAACCATAATGTTCATTTTAGTGATCCACTACCTCTTCTACGTGTGGTAATCAAGTTTAACTACTCTATTAGACAATATTACATACATATATAATATATAGAATACCTGCATTGTAGATGAAGAAGGATGGACATGAGCATCTAAAAGGGATTTCTCTGGCAATGGGCAAGCTACACAATAAAATAGTGGGGAAGGATTTTGAAGGCAAGTTACAAATTGTATTCTTGTCCTGGGCATACACAATCTAAAATTAATAGGAGCACATCGAGCACTTACTTTTGCCTTTCTTCTTGTTTATGTTACATATAGTATTCTTGAATGTTTTGTGTTACACAAACCTTCTGTTGTAGTGTCTTCAACTGTAGGTTCCATATGGTCATGTCCAACGCAAAAAACTCCTCGAACTCCTCATTTGAGCGGCAGGATCCAGCAGGCTCAATTCGACGAGGCAGAGGGCCCGGCAACACACTCCGAAACCTTCACCGTTTCCACGAAACTGCCTTTATTGCAAACTCTCTTGTTATTACAGCGTTGATGTTTGTTTTGCCGTAGGGGGGCTCTTTTTGGAGCCGCTCAAACTGATATTTATTACTGCTCGTATAGATATCGTAAGAAAAATAGGGGGAGGGGTTATTTCATATGAATTGCGAGTGGAATAGAAGTATCCAATTTTGAATCAGTTTTTCTTGGAACCAAATAATGAGAACGACTATATTTTTTGCACACGTGTAGAACACACAAAAAAGAAGGGCACCACAATTTGAATTTTTCAAAATCTTATAAAAGGAAAAAAATGTAAATAAATCATGAAGTAATATTGAAATGGAAAAAAAACTCATTGTCTTGCCCTAGAGTATCGTCTTGGCTAGCGGCGTACAAAATTCTGGAGCTCCAACTTGCCGCACCGCTCCAAATAGTTGTTTCAAAGTTTTACATCGGGTATCCTTCTAGTATAGTAGAGTAGCCCTGCAGATAAAGAAAGTAGCAGAATCGTGCTTAGCAACCAACCGGTAAAAATTGCGTGGGCGGTGTGCGGCCACCCTTAATATAATAGTGGAATGCAACCACCAGTATATTCATTGTTGATAATTACCTATCTAGCTATTTCCATAAAACGCTATAATTTAGGGAGAGTGGATAAATTATAGGGGGGAAAATAGAACTTCTCACAAAATCTAAATGATTGATATAACAATTCTAATTACTTTGTTTTACCTTATCATCATTACAAAAAACAAAAACAAATGTAGGTGCACGATGGCAAACAAGAAAAACCAACGAAATCACCGCAATAACAACTGTCGATCAATGCAGAGAAGATGGAGTGCTGCAAAGTACAGAGAAAAGAAGGTTAAGAGTCAAGCTCATCCCTCCACAGAAAATTGTGACAAATTAGAAGGCTCAAGAATTATCAATCTGGACAAGTTGCAGCAGTATGTTAATGAATTAACAACACATGCCGCAAAGTGTGGCAGTCAAATAATACTGAGTGGAGAGCAAAAATCTGGCCTTGCTTCAATCATTTCTAGTCATTGTTCAAAGTGCTCTTTTATTATTCCATTGATAACATCAAATAAAGAATCTGGCCCTAAGGGAATCTCACGCTGGGAAATAAATCTGGCTGCTGTGTGGGGACAAATGTGTACGGGAGGCGGCCACTCTAAACTTAAAGACAATATGAGTATATATATTGGGTGTACCTGTTATGTTTCCAAAGAATTTCATCAATACTGAACGAAGTATTGGGCAGTGGTGGCAAAATCAGCTGCAAGATGAAATGAAAGAAGCTGGTCAGGAAGAAAAGAGGTTGGCTATTCAAAGAGGAGACTACCACGAAGGAGTTCCGGCAATTACTGTTATCGTGGATGCCGGTTGGAGCAAACGGTCACATAAACATACGTATAATGCCAAATCGGGGGTTGGTGTGATTATTGGCAAAGAAACATGAAGAATTCTTTTCATTGGGGTGCGGAACTTGCAGTCGAGGAATATCAAATGACAAGCATCATTGCTTCAAAAATTGGAACGATTCTTCATCCCAAATGGAATCAGACATTATTTTGGAAGGTTTCCGTCAGGCTGAAGAGGTCCATGGTGTTCGGTATGTACAATTTATTGGGGATGGGGACAGCTCAGTTTATCCTACGCTATTGCAGCAAGTACCTGGATGGGGGAGGTACATCGAGAAGCTTGAGTGTGCAAATCATAGCTGTAAATGCTACAGATCTGCTCTAGAAAAGTTGGTGCAGGAGAAGCCTCACTACAAAGGAAAGGGTGGTTTGACCCAGGTGCAATGCGACAGCGACTAACAAGTGCAGCACGCTGTGCTATTCGAATGCGAAGCCAAGAAACTGATGTCAAAAAAGCTGTAAAAAAGCTAAAGCAAGATCTTAAAAATGGGCCTTTTCATTGCTTCGGAGTGCACACAAAATGTAGCCCAGACTTCTGCCAGAAAGCAAAAGAGAAGTTATCTGAAGAACACCAGGAGTCTATTGGTAATGAAGATGTCTGTGAAGAATTCTCTGACCTCATTGAAGGTACCTGTAACTAAATAATAAAAATATTTTAATAATTGAATGTAATGAAGTCATTATTTGTAAAGCAAAAAATATATAATAAATTACACTGCATTTCTTAAATGTATGGTTAGTACCTGATATAATCATAAAATGTATTATTTTTAAATTTAATTATAGAGTCTGCCAATGCTATTGAGGAACAGAGATTACTATGGGAAGAAACGATGAAAGATACTTTGCCGGCAGAAACTGATGAAAGTGTAACTGAAGTGAATCCTCAGTTAATGCATGATATCCAGTTATTAGTGAGTAGATTAGTTTGTAAGTCTGAGAGATTAATTACAAATTGTACTACTAACCTTGCTGAGAACTGGATGCACATAAGGTGCAAGTTTGATGGTGGCAAAGTGGTGAATAGATCACAGAGTGGGTTGGGAAAATCGGTGTTATGGTGCCGGTGTCACGTAAATATGGGTATCCCGTAAAATTGGGTATCCCGCATACCCATATTTCCGGAAATATAGGTATGTCTCCGTAAATTTAGGTATCCCCTCATAAATTGTAAGTACCCTCGTGGATATCATGGCCAACCAGGGGAGTGGCGGTGGTGGCGAAGGAAGGTTTGCTTTGTCTGAAATATACGCCTACTTACGTGATGGTAGCTATCCAGTTGGGCTGGATAAGAGTGGAAAAACTGTGCTTAGGCGGCGATCGAAGTATTTCCAGATTAATGGTGACGACTTATATTATATTGGAGGAGGTAATACAAACTTTCAGGGCATATTTTGTGGCCCTCTCTAAACATTAATATTGTCATTATTAATTGCTAGTAGTGTTAATAACACCTGAATTGAAGAAAATGCTGCTAAGCTACTACTACTATTACTATTACTACTAGTAAATATAATAATAATGACAATATTAAAAAAAAAATTCTAGGGGACTTTTTTTTGCTTTTTTTATTTTCTTTTCCATTTTATTCCTTGAAGAAGGAAGGAAAAAAAATCTAACTTAGAGGTAGGTCAGAGTGGGGTTTAAACCAATAACTTCTAATCTGAAGGTGGTTGATTACCTAAACCCACTGGTACAAATCTATATAAAAGTTCTTGCAAGGCCTATTAGTTATTGCCTCCTTAGTTAACTTATTATGGACATGCATTACTTGACACTTGAGTGAATCGGAAAGGAAAAGTTGTCCATTGAATCTTTGTAGTGGTGTGTGTAATCAATACAAATCTGGACCTGAGTTCTTCATCTTCAGAAGGAAATGACTAATCTGAAACTGAGTGATATGTTGAATATAGCTTGAAGTGACATTACTTGGTGGCCATGTCTCCAATGAGAGCCAACAGTGCTAAGGATCACGGTGTGTCTACAGATAGCACAGCTTAGGCTGATGTGTAGCTACTCTTGATGAAGTAGCTTTAACTAGGCTAAAGCTAAAGTTTGATGTCTGTTATTTAATGGCTAAGGAGAACTTACCATTAACCCGACGTTTCGACTTCTTGTGAAGTCCTCTTCAGGGGTTAACTGAGGTTGAACTCTGTGGTGATACAGCAAGAACTGGAGGGTATGTTTACTGTTTATATGTCCTGAAGGGTGACTTGCAGGCAGCATAGATAGCTAGCTTTCTGAAAGCTCTAAACTAATGTCTCTGTTGAACCAATAGTCTGGTATCGTCTGTATCATATGTGGAGGAACCAAGGAGGCTAGGGCTAGGGCTAGATTTTGTATATAGGGTTTTGCACCCCTCAGTTTCCATTCAATCAATATGTGGTAACAGAAGACTTTAACACATCATTATTAATTGCACTAGTAATTTTTCATCTTTTTTGAGTCGATCAAAGTGCAAACATGAAAACACCTAGAGCACGCTAGTATAATGGCTATAAACTAACCACTAAAGGCTGTAGTGTTTTAACAATGTGTCAGTATACAGATGCATTGGATTGGAAATACAATTCCAAATGCTTCCTGACATGATGATAACTTTTACTCCGGAGCATCCAGAGCTAAGTCAAAGTTAATTAGGAAGATCATAAATAAAATGTGGTCTACACCTAACAGGTAACCTGTTAAACAACATTGTAGGAATTCTACCTTCCTTTTCTAAGTTCTTTAATACACGACCTATTTTAGCTTCCTGAGTCTTAGTTGGATCCTTTTTAACAAGTCTGTAAGTGGCTGAGATTGTATTAACTGGGTGAACTCAGAATGGTATTCTTCCTTATTAATTCTTAGTCTCCCAGCTAATTAGTGTTCACATAGGTGACATTATTTAATATCTCGCGAACTAGATTTTTTTTTGTGGCCCTAAAGTGGCCGGTGGTAAACACGTCAATTTAATCAGCTAGAAATATTTATTTTTCACACAAAAAAACAGGAAGCAGTAGTTTATAAGTTTTGAAGCTTCTCATACCTAAAACCACACTAATATAAGTTAAAAACGCCTGCATTATATTCCCTATATAAATTCAAGTTTATAATACAGTAAATATTTTAAACTATTGAAATTGGGAGACTAAGGACTAGACTTTCTTAAAATACCACAAACTGTACCCTTTAAATCATTAGCATCATCTTCACTAAGAGAGTTAAAGAACAAGGAAGCTCTATACATAGGTGGAGAAAAATAAATTTACCTGGGGGGGGGGGGGCAAACTCAACTCCTATTTAACACTGTGATAGTAAGGTTGGTATTAATTAAAACAAAACACGAGTCAAATTTTAGTGATCAAAAACAAGTGATATATAGCTAAATTTTAGTATGCATCACAATAATTCTTTCTAAGAATCTTGCCTGTCATATTTTTATAATGTGAATGCAGAGTCATTAAGTTTTCAAATTTTGTTGAGTAAGGTTAATTGAAGGTAGCTATATCTTGAGTCGTAGAGTTTAAAAGGTTCGTTCAGCTGTAGTGGTTATTACTACTACAATGAGAAAATGTTCAACATCTTTTTTTTCACTTTATTAAGTTAACAACAGAAATAGCACTTATTGATATCACATAGAGTCCCTGATAAATGTATACACAAGTTAGGAATCCCACTTAGACCCATTGTTTCCGATCACCATCTTATAATTTATCAAAGTTCATATCAACAATGATATCTCCATTGTTTGGACACAATCATACATAAATAATTCAACAATTTCATGCAAACAGTTAATGGTGTGTGATTGAGATCTGATGAAATGATGGTGAGTTTTGATGTGTCTTCCCCATTCACTAATGTTCCAATAGATGAGGCAGTGTCTGTGATCAGAGATAAGCTCCAGAATGATGAAAGTCTAGATGAGAGAACATGTCTTTATCCTAGTGTGTCACAGAATTATTAGAGGTCTGACTTAAATCAACTTACTTTAGGTATAATGAAAACAGTTATGAGCAAGTAGCATTAGACTATGCTCCGGTGTATTATGGAAGAGATGTAGATGACACCCTTTGAATAGTGAGACGGGAAGTAAAAAAAATTGTTAGAACATTAAACTATGTATAAATTCACCATGGAATCAGAACAAAATGGTAAGCTATATTTTCTGGATTGTTTATTGCAGAGTACAGAAAACCTGTACACACAGACATACTTTCATTTTAATTGAGTCCCACCATCCTAATCATAGAGAGGAATTGTCAGATACTTGTATCAGAGAGTTAGGAGAGTAACTAATATGAGTGATAATTTGAAGGAAGAATAGAAACACCTACACAAAGTACAAATGGTTATGATAACATTAGGGCAGGCTCTAAAGAGTTACCTTATAGAGATCACACAGATACTGAAAAAGAGAAAGTTTAATTCTTTCTATGCCTTACATATTAGGATTGAATGAGAGTATTCAGAGAGTGTGTCAAAACGGCATTTAAGTCAAGTAGGACACTAAGACCACATTTTACTAAAGTCAAGGATACTATACCCATCAGCACAGAGCCATCATAGTGTACAGTATACCCTGCAGTTGTGATATAGAGGTGAAACCACTAGGTAGATAGAGCCAGTAAAAATCGTGAGTTAAAGATTAATAAAGCTATACACACACACTAGACAGCAATAACTTTAACAGAGACAAAGGTTTAGAGCTTCCAGGACGCTGGCTACCTATGCTGAGTAGTGAAAATCACCCTTCGGACACGATAAACTGTAAATGTACCTTCCAATTCTTGCTGCTTCTATCATATTTATTGTATCACCATGGAGACCCCTGAAAAGGACTTTACAAGAAGTCTAATGTTGGGTGGCTGATAAAAAAAAAACAATGTTTGCTATTATTATAATTATTTGAGCTGATAATGACCATATTACTGAAAGAAGAAACTCTCTCTGCAATCTGGTCACTATTCACTCTGCACTTAATTTCTGCAGGTTATAATTTAATTCATTAAGTATTTTGTATTATGTATTAATTTTTTTACTTATTTTTTGCCTCTCAGCAAAGTCAGGAACTTCAAGATTGGTTATTGAAGACTTTGAAAAGAGAAAAAGAATTGTAGCTGCCTCTCATGATTTGAGTCATTTTGGACTCCATCGAACCAATGACATAGTATCAAGCAAATATTACTGGCCTGGTCTTTTCACTGATGTTAAAAAATATGTAAGTATATATGTACACCTAACTCAGGATCTGATACAATAATGGTGGGAGGCAATATTATTCGAGGGTAGGGTGATTCAGTTTTAGATTTGATATGATGTCTTGTATTCCTTAGGTTGACTCGTGTGACCGTTGTCAACGTCAAAATAAGCTCAATAAATCAGTGGGCACACTCCACCCTATTCCTGTAACATCGAAGCTTTTTTATCAGGTTGGAATGGACTTAATCGGCCCGCTCCCAGAAACTGCATGAGGTAACAAGTACATTGTTACTTTAACGGATTATTTTTCTAAGTGGGCAGAAGCAGCTCCTCTTCCCTCTAAACACGCAGCAGGCATCTGCAAATTCATATATTCGGTATTGTATTTTTTGTTTTTTGCTTACTTCTCTGATAAGTTTATTTTCTTTGTAGTTTATGTGCAGATTTGGTTGCCCTCAGGTTTTGATCACCGACCAAGGAAGGGAGTTTATAAATGAATTATCCAATGAGCTTTATTCAATCACAAGAACTCGTCACAAAATAACCAGTGCTTACCACCCGCAGGTAAGCTAGAGTGTAATTAAATATTTGAAATTGTTTGAGACTTATCAAATTGCATGAAAGTATTCAATTTAACTAATACTTTGCTGTTAAACTATACTATACTAAAGCTAAACTTTGCAATTATTGTTGGAGGTAACAAATGGCATGAATTATTTAACCTGTGCATGATTTTACAGAACTTCAGTAGCAGTAATAATGGCAGATTATGAGTTTAAACTAGATTAACACTTCAGTTTAATCTCTTTTAGTCAATTATAGCTACCTACAGTACTTCAATACTATAAAAATAAAATATTACATAAAAATGTTATACAATTGGCAAAGCAAAGTAAAATAAAATGAAGTGAAGAAAATATCAGTGGTACTTTTAGTATGCTCATATAATAAACTTATAATAAACTGATTGGTTTTTCGTGTATGAATTAGAATGTATAATCAGTAAGCAATTTATTAAATGCTAAAGCAACCACTGGTATCACTAACTTGGTTTTTTTTTTAATTAGGACAGGAATATTCATGTAATATATATATATATTATATATTATATATATATATATATATACATATATTATTGATTCTGTAGACAAATGGGCTCACTGAGCGTTTTAATCAAACCCTGTGTCGTTGTCTGGCTAAACTTTGTAATCAAGAGCAAAATAATTGGGATGATAATATAGACAGTGTACTTATGGGTTACAGAGCTTCTTTTCAAAGTTCAATTCAGCACTCGCCATACTTCATGCTCTTTCAGCAGCACATGAGATTGCCAATTGACAATGATGTTAAAATATCAGAAGAAGAATGCAAGGATGAGGTTCAGCTTGACATTTTTATGACATCATTAATGGAATCAAGAAAGAAAGTGTTTAGTGATGCTGAGCTGAGTATTATCAAAGCTCAAGAAAAACAAAAGAATTTGTACGATAAAAAGCATGAAGTAGCAACAATTGAAATAGGATCTGATGTACTTTTGCAGAATACTGCACAAAAACAGCGGAAAGGGGGCAAGCTAGAGTCAGCATGGCTTGGGCCTTATGTGATTTCCAGGAGTTTGGGTAAGGGCCTATACGAATTGTCGAAGAATGGTAAAGTGATAAAAAATAAGGCTAATATTGGTCGGCTGAAATTGTATAGAAAGAGAACATTTGAAGAGATAGACTTTAGTACTAAATCTGAAGACAGAACAACAGGTAAGAGCAGTGAAGATAATAAGAGTAGGATATCAGAAGACGGTGAAACTATGATTCCAATACCTGCACATTGTGAAGATGACAAGTGGAAGTCAGAGGAGAAAGAAGAAGAAGAAACTGTGATAGAAGTAGGACCTGAATCAAGAGAGGAAGGAATAAATATTGAGAAGTTGGAAAAAGAAGAACTAAAGATTGCAATGGAAGAGAAAGCAATGAAGGTTAGGTGTTCAGTGGAGGAAGGAATGGAGATTGCAAGGTCACAAGAAGAAATTGTAATTGAAACGGGCTGTAATAAATCGAAGGAAGAAAAAAATATTGAACGATTAGAAGAGGAAGTAAAGATCACAATGGTAGAAGTGAAACCAGTAAAGTTGATATCTTCAGAGGAGCAAGGAACAATGATGAGAAATTCAAAAGTGAAGGAAATGTGGTATGAAAATTATGATGTTATTAGTGGTAATCAAGAACCTCAGAAGAAAAAAGTGAAACATCTTGATGCAGAAATAAACGACAGTAATGGAAAAGATGCTGGGAAATATTGGATTGAAACTCTTCTTTTATTTAAAACAGATAAAGAGAACCTTCAGAATGGTGGCTGGTTAAGTGATGCACATGTTTATGCGGCATCAAAGTTGTTAAAAAATCAATACCCAACTCAAAATGGTCTCTTGTCACCATTACCATTATACCATAATTTAGTTTGGAAATCATCAAATACAGATTTCATACAAATTATAAATGTCTGTGGTAATCATTGGGTTTGCGCATCTAACATAGGATGTCCACCTAATAGTTGCTGTGTGTATGACAGTTTGTATCCCAACTATTCTACAAGTTTAACAAATCAGTTGGCAGCAATAATGAAAACTCCTGAAGATTCTTTTGTGGTCAAGTATATGAATGTTCAACAACAAGCTGGAGCGAATGATTGTGGGCTTTTCGCAATTGCATTTGCAGCTGCTTTGTGCAATAACAAGGACCCTTCTCAATACACTTTTAATCAGACTCGTATGAGAAAGCATTTAAGTTTGTGTTTCGAAAAGGGAATGATATCTGACTTTCCTTCATGCCACAGAGAACGTCGTCACACCACTGCCATTGTAAGCTCGAAGAAAATAGCCGTTTATTGCACGTGTAGACTTCCTTGGGGAAAAGATATAACACAATTTGGTGGATTGGCACAGTGCAGACATTGTCGCAATTGGTTTCATCAGAAATGTGCGAATATACCAAGAGAGGTTTTCGAGATATCATCTTGTTTATGGAAATGTTTATCTTGTAAACACGTCTGAACTTCACTATTGTTGACTTTGAAGTGTGTATAATGACTATTATTTTTTGTTTTATCTAATAAAGTGTAAACTATGGGGTGAATATAGCAGTTTTTTTTTTACTTTACAGCTCAATGATAGCTAGCTAGCTATAATAAGTTTGCACTTTAACATCTTGCTCAACTTGAAGCTAAAGTTTGTATCTGAATACCATAGCTACTTACTATCTAAAATAACCATTTCATCAGATAAATCTAAATGTTCATATTAGAAAAATAAAAATATTCAGAAAAAAGATAACATATATTTAAACAAAAATCATCTAGAAAAAAAAAGAACAAGTGGATTGCATAGCCATACATTTTCCTTATGATAGAAGACATACATAGCTGATGGGGTAGTGAAGTGGGGTATACATAGCTACATACTGAGGTTATTAATTGATTCTTATCTCTTTTCGTCGCTTTAGTCTCTTTTAGTCTTTTTATTCGCTTCTTAGTGTTTTTATACTCTTCTTAGTCTCTTTTGGCTCTTCTAGGGTCTTAATGTCTACTAGCCTCTTCAGTCTTTCAGTCTCTTCATATTCTCTTCAATTTCTTTAGTCCCTTTTAGTCTTTTTTCTCTTCTTACTTAGTCTTTTTAGATATGAAAGACATGTGAATGGAAGTTGATATTCAGTGCAATTTGTTAGGATTCATATCCGAATAATGGATTCATAATATTCAAGAATTATCCCATTATAGCTATAATGATATAAAACTACATTACAGAACTGAAAAGACTAATAAACTGAAAGATACTGAAGAGACTAGAAGTGAAGTAGAATGGAAAAGACTAAAAAAAACTAGAGAGACTAAAGAGACTAGACGAGTAGAAAGAGACTAGACAAAACTAAAGAAACTAGAAGAGATTAAAAAATGAATGAACTAATGAAACTAAAAAGACTAGAGATACTGAAGAGACTAGAAGATAATAAAGAGAACAAGAGAGAAGAGACTGGGAGTAGTTAAAGGGACTAGGAGAGACTAAAGAGACAAAAAAACTAAAGAGACTAGAAGAGAATAAAGAGACTAATGAAACTAAAAGGGACTAAAAGACTATAGAAGAGACTAAAGGGGTGAAAAAACTAAAGAAACTAGAAGAGATTCAAAGACTGGAATAGATTAAAGAGACTAAAGGAGGCTAAGGCTAAACAGACTGGAAAAGACTAAGATACTAAAAGAGACTAAAGAAATTAGAAGAGACTAGAGACTTAAAGAGAATAAAGAGACTAGGAAAGCTAGACTAATAAGACTAGAAGAGACTAAAGAGAATAAAGTGACTAAAGAGGCTAAGAGATTAAAGAGAAAGAACAGACTACACAAAGACTGGGAGAAAAGCTAAAAGTGACTAAAGAGACTAGAAGAGATAAAGAAATTAAGAAGATAATATGACACTAAAAGAAACTAACGAGACTAATAATATGACAAAGAGACTAAGAGACAAAAGAAAATTGAAAAGATTAAAGAGACCAAGAGAAGACCTTTACTTTTCTACTTTTCTGTTAGGCATGAAAAGTGTATCAGTATCAGCTGAGTAGACTGGTTATTAAGTTTAGGCAGTGGAATCATAAGCAATTGTTGGTAACTATTTCAACGCGGTAACTATTCAAACTATTGTACCACCCCAACAGAGTTCACACTCTTGTTTTAGATAAAAAAAAGGATAAAGAGACAAGAACAGAGGAGACCAAGAAGAGAATGAAGAGACTATAAAAAGACATAGAAGAGACTAGAAAAGGCTATAGAGACTAGACAATACTGAAGAAACTAAAGAGAATAGGAGAGACTAGAGAGAGTAAAAGAGATTAAAATGACTCGAAGATATACTTAAGAAACTAGAAGAGACTAAGAACATTAGAATTAAAAAGAGACTATAAGAAATTACTAGATATGACAAAAAAGACAAATAAAGAACTAATTTTTCAGCTTGTGCCAAAAGTCCATATGCATGAAAACTTGGTTACTTTTTATTCTCTTCTTGTCTCTTTCATTTCTTAAAGTCTCATCATACTCTTTAGTCTTTTTGTCTTCTATTTTTTTCTAGTCTCTTAGCTATGTCAGTCTCATCTAGTCTCTTTAGTCTCTTGTAGTCTTTTAGCTTCTTTAGTCTCTAGTCTCTTCTAATTTCTTTAGTCTTTTTTAGTATCTTAGTCTCTAGATACTTAGTCTCTTTGTCATATTAGTCTCGTTAGTATCATATTATCTTCTTAATTTCTTTATCTCTTCTAGTCTCTTTAGTCACTTCTAGCTTTTCTCCCAGTCTCTGTGTAGTCTGTTCTTTCTCTTTAATCTCTTAACCTCTTTAGTCACTTTATTCTCTTTAGTCTCTTCTAGTCTTATTAGTCTAGCTTTCCTAGTCTCTTTATTCTCTTTAAGTCTCTTTAGTCTCATCTAGACTATTTAGTGTCTTCCACTCTCTTTAGTTTCTTTACAGCCTTGTCTGTCTCTTCAATCACTTAAGTCTATAAGTCTCTCTTAGTCTCTTTAGTCTCATCTAGTTTCTTTAGTCTCTTCTAGGTCTTTGAATCTCTCTTAGTCTCTTTTTGTTTCATCTAGTCTCTTTTAGTTTCTTCAGACTCTTTTGGTTTCTTCTAATTTATCTTTCAGTCTCTTCTAGTTACTTTTAGTCTCTTAAGTTTCTAGTCCCTTTTAGTCTCTTCTAGTTTCTTTATTTTTCTTCAGTCTTTTTAGTCTCTCTTAGCCTATATATTCTCTGCTTAGTCTCATTAGACTCTTTTATCATCTTTCTTAGCCTATATATTCTCTGCTTAGTCTCATTAGACTCTTTTATCATCTTTAGTATCTTATAATCCCTTTAGTAGCTTCTGTTCTCTTCATTCTTTTGTGGTCTCATTGGTCTATTCTAGTCTCTTCTCTCTTTTGTCTACTAACATCTTTTAGGTACCACTCAGAAGGCTGACTTACTAGTCAGAGCTGGCTGATTCCTTCCCCTTATTACTGCCATTAGCTTACGACTATTTCAAAGGCTGCGCACAGCTTTCTCGGACAGCATACCAGGGGATACCTATATTTTCGAAGGGATACCCATATTTCTCGTAAATATGGGTATGGGGGTACCTATATTTGCGGAAATATGGGTGCGGGGGTAACCATTTTTCCGGAAATATGGGTATGCGGGATACCCATTTTTGGGGATACCCATTTTTACGTGACACCGGTATACAAAAGAATGTTGGTAAAACCTGGGGACCAATTATGTGGGAGAAGATGACAGGCAATCCCGCAAATTGTATTTTTGGCACTGCTGTGGACGCTTCTGCTAAGAAAGCAGAACGAGACAAGAAAAGAAAATCTACCCAAGAAGCTAAGAATAGCAGACGAAAGGGAAAATTTTCAAAAGCTGACAATTCTTTGGCAGCTCGCAAAGCATATTCTCGGCATGACGGAGGAATAGAAGTAGAAGATCATGTGGCTGATATTTCATCAGATTACCTAAAGGAATTAAAAAAAAAACACTACTCATTGCAAGTTGTTGTTACTGCTGAAAAACGGGACATCATTGAACTGGAAACAAGACAACAGAGCAGTTGTAAAGTATGGAGGGAAGAGCGAATGAAAAGAATCACAGCATCACATGTTGGAGGAATTGTGAAGATGCGAGCGGCAACTAAAAGAAGCAAGAAAGTGAAAGAGATGTTGTACACCACCTTCAAAGGCAACAAAGCTACCATGTATGTATGGAAGATGTAGCACAGCAGAAACATGTGGAGAAATCGCAACAAAACCATCCTGGTCTAAAGACTGAGCCATCTGGACTAGTTGTTAGTTTGGAAAATCCTTGGCTGGCTGCTAGCCTTGATGGCAGAGTAACTGACCCAAGTGCAGCCCAACCTATCGCGTTAGTGGAATATAAGAATCCATATTCGACAAGGGACTCAACAATTGAAGAAGCCTGTGCGAGTAAGGGATTTTGTTTGGAGAAAACAAAAAATGGAGAAGAGATGGTATACTCACTGAGGAGTAGGCATAACTATTATTATCAAGTACAGTGCCAGTTGTATTGTTGTAATCTTGAGTGGTGTGACTTTGTTGTGCACACTGAAAAGGACATGCATATAGAACGTATTGAGAGAAACAAGGATTGGTGGAAGGAACAACTGCCCAATCTAAAAGAATTTTACTTTAACAGTTTACTACCCGAGTTAGCGAGCCCCAGATATAGAAATGGAGGTATAAGGGAGTCTGGAGAACAAAGCACTTCAACAATGTAGTATTATTTTCATTACTGTTTTTTCCCCCAGCATAGTTGTTAAATACATGTATTTACTATTTCATTCAATTCCAATGAACCACGAGTTGTACTATTAATCCCCTAATCACTTGTGTGACCACAGCTAAAACCATAACACTTACCACAGTGGCTTAGGACTTAGCCACTGTGGTTCATTTAATGAGGCTCAAAAATGAGTGGGCAGCAAGGGTCATCGTAACCTTAATGTGTACAAAATTTACCTGCCAACCAGTGGCTGCTAATCATCCACTTCGTTAGGCCTAGTGGAGGGTTGCATTCCTTGGGTTCTCCCTGCAGCAGAGCCGGAGCCAGCAAATAAAATGTGGTACGGCTCTAACCATTAAATTAACAGCAGTTTATAACACTTTTACAATAATATGTAGCTATCCACAGAGTCTCAGCATTTTAAGAATATCTGGCTGAGGGAACCAATCTTCAAGAACTATAGCAGAAGGAACTTTAGACTTGTGAACATGCTCCTGCTAAACCTGCGAGTTTTCACAATTTCATTTTTGTTTTCATATGGACTTGTCACCATTATTATTCTGTATGTATCCATGCTCTGTCTTGCTATCAAACACATTAACTCATTGAGAATGGGGTTAATTAAGTATAGTTAAGCCTTGCAGAGTTTGACAGAAACAATACAAACTACTTTTTTTAATTGAGAGATAGCAATGAGAAAAGAATTATTCAGCGACAATTGCACTAAACAGAATCCTCTGGTTTATCGATCAGTACCCGTATCACCCCAGAAATTGAAATGTTTACCGTTTTGAATTCTTTTACGGGTGCAGTTAAAACGTGAAAACTTACGGGAGCTCCATTTCTATTCGAGTTAGGGGCGGTGGTAAGTCAATGCGCTCTTTGGCATCGTTATAAGCCTTGCGCAACAGTATTTACTTGAAAATGCATTGTCCACTAGACTAACCGTGAAGGTAAGTCTTGTGTAGGTGTATGTCTTTTCCTTCAATTCAAACAGTTGCAGCAAGCTGTTAATATCGTACTGAAATCCCTTTACAGTGTATGCGTAATTTAAAAACTCGACCTTTTTTCAGTAGCTTCAGTGTTAGAATTCAAAATGATTCATATAAAAATAGTATAGTCTTTAGGCTCGCTCGCCATATGTGCTCAAGCACATCACTAGTTAGTTATATAGTCAGTTCCTTTATACAAAATTACCAAACATTCTTTGTCTTATTTCTTTCCGCCCACGCGCAAGTGAAACTTTTGCGCGTAACCCGAAAAATTTGCGCGTAACCCACCAATTCCATCTGTTCAATTTTTACTCGGAGAATAGTCTGGCGAGACCAAAAAAGTGGTACGGCCATGGCCGTACCAGCCGCACCATAGGCGCCGGCCCTGTGCAGGCAGTCCTTCCTTGGATTAGGCTTTTTCTGCTCAGGAGTCTCTGCCCGCCTGTCTAATTCATTTATGAAGCTGCGACAGAGGAAGTAAAATAATATAAACAAGGTAATAACAGCCATAATAAAGCAATGCATATATTGAAATATTTACCCCTAGATCTCCACACAGGCTTGTGAACAATCATGTGTTCGCCTTCACTGTCACTCGACTCCTCGGACATATAATTAATTGTTATGTCTTTCATCCTATCCTTCTCCTCAACCACCACAGCTTTTCTTCTAAGTTCTAGTAACTGCAAATAGAACAAAAAAAAATTTACATTAATTACATATTTTAAAAATTAAAAACATTTCCCACCTCTTAACCCTTTCGTTCCCAATCCCGCTTAAAGGTGGTTGAAGACCGGTTGGCTTCTCCGAATTCTTTAAAATAGTTACTTTATAGCTAGAACCTTTAGATTGCATACACAGGTGCCCAATGCATTGGAGAAGCATCTAAAATAGCTTTCAGCCAGGGCTGCTTCGACAGTACCTCACAGAAGTTGCATTTATTTCTTTTCTATCAGGGTTGGTGGACCAGACCCCGTCAACTCTGATACTGACAATGGAAATCAAGAAGATGATCGATGTAAGCTTGTCTTTCTCTTGAAAACTAGCAAGCTTCTGTTGTGGAAAGGACTTATTTATAGCTATATTGAGATAGAGAAAGCTGTTTAGCTATAATATATATATATTTCATTGAGTTTTGAGATTTGAACGTGGGTTGTGGTTTGTTGAACAATTTCAAATTTTCAAAAAAAATTAATTTTTTGTTACCAGAATGTACTACTAGGACCAGATGTGTATGCAGTCACCGACCCGATTGTGAAAAGGGATTGTGAAGAGGACGCAGATGAGGCAACAGGAGCAGAGTCTTCCAGTGATGAAGGAGAAGATGCCCGACCTGGCGAAGTACACTCGGAGCCCCACCCCCCCCTCCCAAACAAAAATCCTGTATGAAACCACATACAATACATCATAAAGTTGCAATTATATAGGATCATGAACAATTTGTTGTTTGTATTACAAATATCTTTGTTGTTTGTGTTTTTGTGTATATGAAATTGTTTTGTAGCGGAGCTCGACGTCCGATGGCATATGATTTTTGTGGACACTCATAGATGTCTCCTACATGATCACAATCAGCACCAAACACAACAAACAACATTTTATTGTTGAACTAATATTGGTATACAATACATCAAACAATATTATTTCTATTCTTTATTTTATTTTTATTGATGGGAAAAGTGGAATTTTTTGGGAAAAAAATTTTTTTTTTAAGTATTAGTAGAGAGCCTAAATATTATTAAATTTTCTCAATCAAAAAATGAGGGGAATCCCAAACTCTTGGTCTATTTAGTGATATATGTGGTTTTCCCAGCCAGCATCGAGTTCAAAAAATAAAACGGTAATGCTATATTCCGCGGTAGAAGATTAGATTTTTCCGCGCGCGTCCAAACAATTCGGGAACGAAACGGTTAAAGGCATGTTGCCCACAGTTTGTACTGCATGTACAGTCAAACCTCTCTTATCCGGACACCTTGGGACCAAGGGGTGTCCGAAACTAAGAATTGTCTGTAACTTAGAACATGTTAAATGTTTTAAGCATAAAATAATTACTTATGATAGAAAAAGAAGTATATATGCATACATCAAAAAATATTTATAGTTTATTTAAAATATGATGTAATTTTTGTTTGTTTCCTAGATTTTTCACGACATTGAGCAGCTCGATTCCGCCATTTCTTGACAAGCATTAAATGTGCAGGGTCAGTATCACCTTGTTGTTCCAGCCATTCGAATGCACACTGAAATGCATCACAGGCCTGTGCATGAGTAACGGTCTTGGTTGGTGGACTTGGGTCGTCATCCTCAGAATCAGAATCTTCTGGGTTCATCATTACTGTTTCTATAATATCCTGGTCACTCATAAGCTGATAACCCGGATCAGACGCATCCTCATTCAACCAATCCTGGGGAGTTGTCCAGCTTGGATCATCCTTGTTGTAGCCCCGGTCACGGAAAAGATGATCAATATCTGTTGCATGCTCTTCCAAGCTCCCAGTACCTGCTATGTCTGCAGCAGAGGTGATGGTCTCCTCTACAGATGAGGTTTCAGCAACTGCACCATCAGCAGCACTAGATGCTAAAGGTAAACTGGTCTGGGCTGTCTGAAGGAGTTTATTCCAAGCTCTGGCCAATGAGGAAGAAGAAGCTTCTTCCCAAGACTGTGCACTCCAATACACTACATCCTTGATAGTTAATTGTTTTAAAATGTTAGGAAGTGGTAAAGATGATGATTCATTTTCAAAAATAAGATGTCGTAGAAGGCATTTTTTATATCGTTTTTTTAATGCTTCTAGAACTCCCTGGTCCATAGGTTGTAAAATGGATGTAGTGTTGGCAGGTAAGAACATTGTGGTCACCTTTCCATCACTGGACTGCAAAGATTCTGCAGAGGGATGTGCTGGGGCATTGTCTAGAAGTAACAAATTTTTGTATTCAATGCCATTATCATTGCAATACTGTTTTACATGTGGCACAAAAAAATTATGAAACCATTTTTCAAATATTTCTGAATTCATCCAAGCCTTCTTCTGAGAAAAATAGTGCACAGGAAGCTTACTCATGTCCGTCTTCTTAAAGCAACGAGGTTTAGCACTGGTGTGAATGAAGGTTAGTGGAAGATTACAAAGTCCTGTCGCATTAGCACACCCCATAATGGTTACTCGCTCTTTTGCTTTCTTGAAATTTTTTGCCTGTTTTTCACCAAAGTGGACAAGAGACTTAGATGGCATCAACCTCCACCACAAGCCAGTTTCATCTGCATTAAAAATCTGGTTAAGTGCATAACCCTCTTCTTCCATCTTACCCAGCAGCTCTCTCTGAAAATCAGCAACAGAAGATGTGTCAGCTGACAGAGACTCTCCCTGAAGAGACATTGCCCTTATTCCATGCCTACTACAAAATTTCTGCAACAAGCCTCCGCTAGCCTTGAATGAATCTGCTGCTTTCTCTGGGTACAACTGAGGAAATAACAGTAGAGCTTTTTCTCTCAGTAGTGGTCCTGAAATTGGAGCCCCTTTTGAGCATTGCTGGAGAAACCATAGATGGCATGCTTGATCTATCTTCTCAAAATTTGCCTCTCTCACAATACATCTCTTCTTCATTAAGGAAGGGCACTCACTTGCAGAGACGTGGGCTTCAATCTTTTCTCTGTCCTTCCAAATATCCCCGATCGTACTCTTTGGAATGCTACACAATTCAGATACTGCCCTCACTGATTTGCCTTTCTTCATGTGTGCGATTATCTCCAGCTTCTTCTCAAAGGTAACAACACTACGCTTCCTTTTCAGCACAGACGCCATAGTCAACGAAAGGTTAAAATAATGCACGCCCGTTCACGCAGCTGCAATCTTGTGGTACGCGCGCGTGCGCTAATTGGCGTACCTTACCATCTAAAATTGAATTCTCTTATGGCCAAAGCTGTCCGGGTAATAGAGGTGTCCGTAACTTCGAAGGCCGGATAAGAGAGGTTTGATTGTAATATTTGTTTAACCACTTACATTATGCTATACCTCCCAGGGGCAGATGCAGCAGTATAGAGGGGGGGGGGGCCGAAAGTTAAGTGGAAACTTGACCACACCCATTTTATCACACCCACTAATTAATTTTTTTTGGTTTCTTTCTGAATATTTCAATTTGTTACATACACGAAAAAAATTACACTCGCTGACAACAATAAAGAATTAGTCAAGAATTTATTGAAGCAAGTTATATAGTCATAATACCATCCGTCTTGGATGAGAATTCATCCACCACTTCCTCTGAAGTAATTTCAATGTCACGGTGGTAATATAGCATTGCCAATCCATTAAGACGGTCTTGTCCCATACTACTCCTCAGTGAAGTCTTGATCAATTTGAGCGTGCTGATGGAACGTTCACATTCACAGCTTGTAACTGGCAATGTGCCCATTATACATAAAAGAGTGAATATTGGGAAAGAAATCACAACCTGCATGTACTAGGCTTTTCTCTGGAGTACAAAGGCTTACAGCTAATTCAGAGTCAGCTTTCCATTTGTGCTGCCACAGGTCGAGCTCTGAATTGGATCTTTAGACTGAACTCTCTTTGACTTTTTCACATTACAAACTGGCAATCTTGCTATCATAAGGCAATGTTAGTAGAATGCCAGCACGAGCATGGGTAAGTGGTTATGGTGTAAACGAAGTACACTAACCACAGAAAGAAGTATTAAATGCTGGCTGTATTACATGTTTGTGCCTTGTGTGTATCACATGTCGGTGTGTGTGGTGTGTGTGTAAGGGAGGCCCCCCGGGCCCCCCCCCCCTGGATCCGCCCCTGCCTCCTTATCCAACCTGCACATCAGACTTGTTTTTTTGTTTTGTTTTGTTTTAATAGTATGAGTTACACACTTATCATCATTACTTCTCTCCCTGCATTTAATAACATTGAAACCGTATATGATGTGAGGTGTGAGATCAGGGAAAACATACCTTAATTCCACCAGCACCCAACCCCGCCCCCAATAAAATCCTCCTTTTTAAATTGATACAATTTGTGGTAACATATTCAAGTATGTTCTAGCAAGTAATTCGATTTTAATGTGTAATGTCCACTACCTTAGCCTACAATCATTCACACTTACTGATATAGTAATTGTAGTTTTGTTAGCTACAAGCTTTGTTCTTGTTGTCAAAATTTTTTTCTTTTTAAGATTTCATAGGCTCCAACTGTCCTTGAATCCGAAGGACAGTCCTTAATTTTTGGACTGTGTCCTTCGTCCTTGAAGGGTTTGGTACTGCCCTATTGTTTGTCCTTGAAGTTTTCTTGCCATAACATGGTATTTTTCTTTTTTATCAAAACCTGTTGTTGTAGTTATAATTATGCTCTGTTGAGTTTATGCAAGGTCAGCTGCTCTTTATCTTAAGGTCAGTGCTTTGCATGCACATTGCAAAGGTCAGCTGCTCTTTATCTTAAGGTCAGTGCTTTGCATGCACATTGCACTTAAGTGCTAACCAAAGACATGTATAGAAGTATTAGCTATACAAACTGTCACCATTAGCAGCATTTTCTGTAGCTATAGTTATTAGCTAGCCAACATAATAACTGTGTGCCAGTTGTTTACTTGTCAGGCCTGAAGAGCTTTCTTGCTGCTTACTGAGTCTCAGTTCTCAGACCTCTAGCTAGATCTACTTGTCTTGATATGTCTGATTCTTTCCCTGGGCCTCCACTGCCTAAGAAACCCAAACGACAGTGTCATTTTGATCCGAGCTGGATTCAACAGTTTCCAGGAATTGGAGCTTCTTCCAAGGGTATGTATGTCATAGTTCTAGCTATTCAGATAAACACATTAATCTCCATGTTATACAGGTGATGAGTATGCAAGATGCACTTACTGTGCATCAGACTTTAGCATATCTAACGGTGGGCTCAGTAATGTGAGAAGTCATTTACGTGGAAAGCATCACCAAGAGATGGCCACAGCCTGCTCTTCAAGGTCTGTGAAAACTTTTTTCCAGCCTCAGGCATCTCAAGGTGTCATCGAAGCAGAAGCTCTGTGGACACAGTTTGTGGCTAAACATAATCTCTCATTCCAGACCAGTGACCATGCCACCAAACTTTTTAGTCGCATGTTTCCAGATTCCAACATAGCAAAAAAATTTGCCTGTGGTCACACAAAAACCGCTGCAATCATCAAGGAAGCTTTGGGTCCCCATTTTCTGTCCAAAACTATAAATGATATGTCAAAATTTTTCTCTATCATGATAGATGAGTCAAATGATAGGACTGACAAGTCCTGTATTATTCTCGTCCGAGTTTTTGATTCATGTGTGGGAGACATTCGAACTAGATTCCTTGACATGCCCATTGTAAATGTGGGTACAGCCCGTAACCTCTTTGATGCCTTGAAGTTGTCTCTCAGCAATCATGGGCTAGATTTAAGCAAATGTTTGGCTTTTATGTCCGACACGACTAACGTGATGAAAGGCACAAGGTCGGGTGTCCAGAAACTAATAAGGAATCAGTATACTCATGTGTTCAATGTGGGCTGTATCTGCCATCTAGCAGATCTTGCTGTGAAGTCTGGTATGGGAGTGCTTCCTGTTAACATTGATCAATTGTTTGTAGATGTATTTTATTACTTCTACCATTCCAGTAAAAGGAAACAAGAATTTTGTGACCTCTGGTGTTCTCTATTTACAAGTGAACCTCAAACAGTTCTTAAGCACTGTACTACTCGGTGGCTCAGTCTATTGCGTTGTGTTGGTCGGTATATTTCTCAGTTTGATGGTTTGATATCTTATTTTCAGTCCTGTAATGAGGCTGAGACAAGTAAAGTGGTCAACATTTTACAACGGCTTGAAAACCCACATACTAAACCTATTCTTTATTTTCTGTCTTTCATTCTTCCATCAATGGATAGTTTCAATCGTCTATTTCAGAAGTCAACCCAGAATACAACTTGTCAGTTGTACATGGAAATGTCTAGGCTAGTTCGTTTGTATGCAAGCAATGTCTTGAAGCCAGAGTCCATAACTGCGGTGGGTGAGGATCTCAGCAAGCTTAGCTTTGCAAGTGCAAGCCAGCTAGAAGATGAGAATTTGGGATTGGGGGACTCAACATGGGCAGTTCTCTCTGAAATGGAAGATGAATTTGATACTAAACCCTTCTACCAAGCAGTACGGGCTTTTTATGTGGCCTCATTGAAAAAAATGCTCAAAAAATTTCCATTTGGGGACACCATTTTGAAGGACTTAGGCATTATAAACCCTGACAAGGTCTGTACTTACAACTTTACCACTATTCAGACACTTGCAAAGCGTTTTCCTCAGTTAGATTTGGCTGATTCGGCATCCATTGATGCACTTAGAAGCGAGTTTATGGATTTCAAGCTATCTCCAACTGAGCATCCTACTGTAGAAATGTACAAGTCAGCTACAGGAGATGACAAGCCAAGACCAGGACGGTTCTGGTATGAGGTTGGTCAGATGAAACTTTATGATGGATAGCCGAGATTTCCTTTGCTGGTGAGGCTGATGTCAGGTTTGATGTCGATTCCTGCTTCAAATGCTGACAGTGAGAGGGGTTTTTCCATGCTGAGAAAAGTGCATACTGATCAACGACCTACTCTCAAACAATCAACAATAGTTTCTTTAATGGCCATCAAGTTCAATAGTGAAGAATGCTGTCATGACGCTATTTTTAATGAAGAACTACTAACTATGTGTAAAAAAGCAACTGTACTTTATAATAAAAAATAAAATTCCAATTAATATGGGTGTGGTTTGGGTGTGGATATGCTAATTAGGGGCGTGGTAATTAACGGGTGTGGTTTGTCCTTGAAGCATTTTTTGAAAAGTTGGAGCCTATGAGATTCTGCCAGAAAATATATCTCTTTATGTCATAAAATACATAGAGTGATCTTCCACTCAGGACAACTATTTCATAGGTATCTCCTTACCCCTTGCTTAAATCAAATTCCTCCTTCTGGTCAGACAGAGATTGATATACCTGAGAAACTAAATCAATTTCAAACTACATATCAAGTATGTCTACACAAACCAACCTTTTAACCCTTTGCGTACGATCGTCATAAATTCGTGACCGCCGTAACTTAACGCGCGCGTACGATGGTCACGAATCTGTGACACACCGGGTGCGTCAAGAGAATACGGCTGTCACGAATTTGTGACAAGCTCTTTCCCGCTTTGTTATTACAGTTACAGAGTGCGTAGCGCGCTAAAACTTTCAGTAGCTGCTATTTACTTCTGTAGCAATATGGCTATGTTCTATTCTGCTGAGGATGTTTTGAAGGTAATGTCTGATGAGGATAGCAATAGTGACTGCTATGATGATAGTGTGACAAGTGAAAGTGATGATGAATATGCAAGGTGGAAACCAAGTATTATTACATACAAGTTTGTTATTGTTGTTGTTTGTTAGATCAGCTGACCAACATAATATTAAAATCAAATGCAGGATTAGAGAAGAAGTTATGTTAGGTTCTAAAGATTATTCTCCTGTTCTAGTTCAGAGTAATTTAATAAATATTAAGGCCAAAACTCTAGGTTTACTAAACCAATATTTATCACATACATGAATGCTGTTATAATTTTATTAGGTAAGACACCGCTCCCTTTACCGAAACTGGAAACCTGTGGATTCAATTGAAATGAAGGGATTTATGGCGGTGGTCGTGAATATGGGAATTGTACAGCTCAATGACATGAAAGAGTATTGGTCTACCAGTGTCTTAATTGATATTTCATTTTTTCGTAATGTTTTATCTCGTGACAGATTTTTCCAAATATTAGGTGTGCTACATGTGGGAGAAATAAATGGCCGAAATAAAGAGTCTAAAATTCAACCCTTTATAGACATTATTTTGCCCAAATTTCAATCCACATACATACTGCATCTGCAAGTAGCCATTGATGAATCTGTCATCAATTTCAAGGGGAGGGTTAGCTTTAGGCAGTACCTGAAAGGAAAGCCTCATCCTTGGGGAATCAAGGCCTTTGTCTTAGCTGACAGTATTACAGGATATGTTCAGAACCTTACCATATATTATGGTAGAGACACTGACCTCATTTGTCCTGATCTCCCTGTGGTGGGACGGCACGGGACGCTCGGAGTGCTGCCACCAGGGTTGTACTAATTTAGCTATCCCCAAGGCGTTCAGGCCTTCCACAACCCGAAGTTCACAGGGTCTGAATCTGCTAAGGATTGGGGACACGGAGAATAGCCAGCATGAGGTACAACTAAAAGGGCGTACGCCAGACTGGCCAATATATAGTAAACCAGCCGAGCATGCGCGATGATTAGGTGATACAGGAAACGGAAGGGTGGATACAGAAAAGGCAGGTGTGCATGAAATAGGATGAACGAGTGATAAGTGTGCACGCAATAGTTTATATGAATGTGGTGGGCGTGGGTCTACCACATCTCCCCCCACTTTGAGGTGAAGGCACACAAAAATAAATAAAGTAAACAAATAAACAAAGTTGATAAAAGTTCACAAGGCAAAATGTTCACGTTGAGGGATGAGATGTATCATCCGATGGCCAGGACTGCCGGGAAAGAGCATCAGCGATCGGGTTCGCAACTCCTCGAATGTGCTGAATCTCAAAGTTGAACTCAAGTAGACGTAACTTCCATCTAGTCAATCTCGCCGAAGGGGCTGGGCCATCAATAATGTTAATCAGTGGCTTGTGGTCAGTGAAGACCTTGAAGAAGCGTCCTGCCAAATAAAGTCTAAAGTGCTCAATCGTGGCAAGTAGTGCTGTAGCCTCTAGATCCAAAATGGCATAGTTTCTTTCTGCCGGAGACAGTTGCCGAGAATAGAAGGAGGCTGGGATCCAATCATCATCTCTGCGCACGCACAGAGTACCACCAATACCTGCATAGGAAGCATCAGAAAACACAGACAATACATCGTTAGAATTGGGAATAATAAGTGAGGTATGAGATGATATAGAACCGATGATAAGTTCGAAAGCTGTCACAAAGTCGTCATCACAAAGTAAGTGTTCGGGCTTATGTTTAGTCAAATGTGGATTAAGAACAGATGTGAGATTTGCAAGGTTGGGAATGAACTTGGAATAAAACGTAATAAGCCCAAGGAATGATTTCAGGGATGATTTGGTTTTCGGCATGATGTAGTTTGAGATGTGGATGATTTTGGATTGAGGAATGGATAGGGTGCCCAGGCCTACATGAAAGCCAAGGAAGTCAAAAGAAGTGAAGCACCACGAACATTTTTCCTTCTTGACGGTTAACCCCGCCTGAGCGAGTCTGGAAAGCACTGAAGAAACATGAGAGATGTGCTCGTCAAACGACTGGCTGAAAATTACAACATCGTCTATATAGGGGAGACTGAACCTCTCAAGACCTCGTAAGACAGATTGCATTAAAATCTGAAATGTGCAAGGTGCGTTTGTTAATCCAAAAGGCATAACCTTAAAATGAAATTTTCCTTGCAAACAAGTAAAAGCTGTAAAATGTCTAGAGTCTGGGTCCATAGGGACTTGATAAAAGCCCTTGAGGAGGTCCATTTTGGAAAGAACTGTTGCATTGCCGAGTTGAGCTAGGATGTCATCTATAGATGGCATGGTGAAGGGGTCTCTAACCGTAATCGAGTTCAGCTTTCTATAATCGATAACTATCCTAATGGCACCGTCTTTCTTTTTCACGGGGATAGGTGGGCTGGACCACTTAGAGGTTGAGGGCTCTATGACTCCTAATGCCAACATATTTTCAATCTCAGATCTGAATGAATCTTGGTGTGCAATCGGAATGGAATAAGAAGGCGACCAAATAGGGGTCGTGGAAGTAACCTGAATAGAATGAGTGACCAACGAAGTACAACCAGGTTTATCGGCAAATACCGAAGGAAAACTTCCCAAAACAGCGTCTAATTGGGATTGCTGAACAGATGATAACTCAAGTGGACGGGAAGTGTTAATAGGTGAGTTGAATTCGTTATCAGCCATTTCATCAGGTACGGAAAGAACTCTGTAAACAGGTAAGGACTTTTTAACTTGGGAAAGATGGACCGTTTTCGGTTTGCATTTCTTACCCTGTGGCACAATGGAAATGTTCAAAGGAGGTAAAACTTTGTGCACTACATAAGGACCAATCCAGTTTGCTTCCAAACATTTGTTGTGGCCTGGTTGACGTTTAAACACAATGTCACCAGGTTTAAAGTCCGCTGCCAACCCAGCGTCATGTGACAATCTCTTTGTGGAACACTTGGAGGTTAGTGCCTGTTTAACATGATGGGTTTGACACGCAAGCATGTTGTCCAAATCATAAATAAATTGAGGTAAGTTAACAGAAAAGAGTGACGGTGAAGTCCAAATGGATTTCAGCGTTGACAAAACAAAGGATGAAGGCTTTAAAAATAATAATTCATGGGGTGTGAAGCCGTGACGAGAATTGGGCATGTTGCGTGCAAAATACAGTGCAAGATCGAGTGCTACTGGCCAATCATGTTTGCGTTCAAGACATTTGGAAAGCATGGACTTTAGAGTCGAATGGAACCTTTCCAGTCTCCCATTAGACTGGGGGTGATAGGGTGAAGTCCTGATAGAGGAGATATTAAATCTCTTCTTCAAATGTGACAATGTAACTGACATAAAATTAGATCCCTGGTCAGTTAAAATGACCAAAGGTGTACCCAATACAGAAATAATAGAAAGAATAGCCTTTGAGGTTTCCTCGGAAGTGTACGATTTAAGTGGGACTGCAAACGGAAATCCGGATGCTAACTCAAGGCAGGTTAAGATGAATCTGAACTTTTGCTTGGATGTCGGTAAGGGACCTACAATATCGAAGGCTAGCTTTTCCCCTCTCTCAGATATAATCTCAGGTTCTAACATCGGGACTTTAGGTGCGCCAGATCTATTATGGAGTGTGCACTTCTTGCAAGACATAACATGTTTCTTAATGTCCCCTGAGAGATTTGGCCAAGTAAAGTGTTTATTCACTAACGCCCTGGTGGTATTGATTCCACCATGGCCTAAGCCTTCGTGTGCAGCCACTAAAACCCTTGACCTGAGAGAAGTAGGTACTACCAAAGCATGGGACACGGAATTCTGGGTCGAAGTCATGCACATTAGCAAACCATCAATGACAAAACAGTGTTTCTCGCCTTTGCGAGAAAATTCCCACAAAGATGCAAGTGATTCATCTGCCTGTTGAAGTTCTATGAACTTGTCTCTGGTGATACCATCAAAACTAAGAGTGGGAATGGATCTGGGAACAAGTGAAAAATCAGATGAGTTGTGTGAAACAGGAACTGGTGTGGATTCATTGTCAAAGTCAACCATAGGAATGTCATCTAATGCAAGTGGACGGGCACCTTCCGTGCTGTGTAAGGCATCTGTGACATGAGCAGCTAGGTCAGACTCTGCCTGCATGGCGCGTGTAACCGTAAGAACTGGGTGTGGGTCAGACTTCAAATGCTCAATGAGTTCAATAATGTTCCGCTTGCCAAAGTCCAAGCCTAACAGAACTGTGCGTGGGGGCAAACGTGAGTCTACTGCTAACAAACAATTGCCTTGCAAAGTAGGGAGTACAACAGGTAAATCAAACATGGGTACAGACTTAGAGACTTGCGAAATACCTGCGATGGACACAAAACGGACAGGCTCATAATCCAGATCAATGAAATCGTCGGATACGACAGAGATCTTAGCACCGGAGTCAATCATTATTGGAGTTTCAATCCCATTAATGATGCCCTGAGTAATGAGGTCTTCCTCGTCATCAAAACAATTGAGTGGTGTGGCGTCTTCGTCAGGTGAGGTATCCTGGGGTGAAATGTCAACCTTACGGATAGGTTTGGGAATGTTTCTGGGCACGGGAGTAGGACGGCTAGAGGGCTGCTGGTTCAAGGAACCCTGTGACTCTGAAACTTGTGGCTGGGAATGTTGTGAAGAAACAGACGACTGAACTGTACAAGCGTTGGCGTAATGGCCTAATTGGTTGCATTTGTAGCAAGTGACAGTTGAGAGATTGCGTCTGGGAACGGTCTGAGGGTGTGAATGGCTTTGATAGGATTGGTGTGAATTGTTGGTCGGTGGAGCCAAAAGTGGTAAACGGTTGTGATTGGTTGCATGATGTTGTTGCCTATAGGGATGGCTAAAATTAGAATGGGGTGACTCCTGATGAGAATCATAATAAGGTTTCTGATGATGGAATTTAGAATGAGCAGATGAAGAAGATAAATACCATGAATTGCATTCCCGTATAAACAACTGATTAGTATGGCAAGGTTTGTTCAAGACGGCTTCCCTATGTTCTTGGGACATGCCTGCAACTACACCAACTGTTGCGAACAGGTTTGACATATCTTCTACGACTTTGTCATTAAATGTGGACAGGAAAGGAAGGCGATCTAAGATTACTTGGAACCTGTATTTCCAGTGATTGAACCATTGCAACATGGTCTTTGAGCCACCTGGACGGAACTTGAGGGGGTATGCATTCAGACATTCAGAGATGGAGTAACCACCCATGTTCAATAAAACCACCCTCATATCCACATAGGAGGTGCACTGGTCAATATTATTGTAATAGGCTTCCCTGTAATGGCCTGTCAAACACGCTGGCATATAATTATAAAAGTTGTTCAAGGGAATACGTCTGTTTGTAAGCTCAAATTCAAAACGGTGAAGGAATACAAACACGTCATCATGGTCATTCAATTTACCAATAACCTTGGATAGTTTCTCAGGGTTGGATGACTCATTGGAATCATGGTTAGAAACGGAATGGGACTGTAGAATTTGTTGTAACATGAACATGGTAGGGTCGATTTCATGTTCTTTAGCCTGGTCTGTCAGGGACTTAAGCTTAGCAGCAAGATCTATGCCTGGTGTGGCTTCTTTGTCTTTTAACATAGGAATGACAGACATGCTTGGATCAGCTACCACAGTGTTAACAGACTCAGACACCGAGGAAGAAGAATCAGAACGAGGTGAGAGACTACTAAGAGAAGAAAGAGCAGGAGCATGGTCATAAGTACAATACTCAGAACCAGAGGAAGAAAGGGAATCAGAGGAAACAGGAAGCTTAGCTCTTTGCCGTCTAGTGTGCATGATAACAGAGGTGTATGAATGCTAACTGACACACTGAATAAAGTATAACACGATTGTACAGAGTTCAAGCACGACAAGATGAAACAACTACAGGTGCGTTAATAGAAACAAATAACTTGCGTTCGATGAATGAAGGATGATCTCTTGGGGGTAGCCAAAGACTTAGAACGTGTAGAACGAAGCAGGGCAGACTGCTGAAAGAAGTGGATTAAGAACTCGAAGTGGAAGGGGCACGGCGGAAATCCTCTACACCAGAGAATCAGGGATTGCTTGACAGATGTCACCCTCTGGTGAATCAACGTCTGGAACAGCGGAGAAGGAGAACTCAGATAAGGGCGTAGATAATTCGATGAGTGAGTACGTCTCGAACACCGCTGCCACCAACTGTGGTGGGACGGCACGGGACGCTCGGAGTGCTGCCACCAGGGTTGTACTAATTTAGCTATCCCCAAGGCGTTCAGGCCTTCCACAACCCGAAGTTCACAGGGTCTGAATCTGCTAAGGATTGGGGACACGGAGAATAGCCAGCATGAGGTACAACTAAAAGGGCGTACGCCAGACTGGCCAATATATAGTAAACCAGCCGAGCATGCGCGATGATTAGGTGATACAGGAAACGGAAGGGTGGATACAGAAAAGGCAGGTGTGCATGAAATAGGATGAACGAGTGATAAGTGTGCACGCAATAGTTTATATGAATGTGGTGGGCGTGGGTCTACCACACTCCCCCACACAGTGCGGGTAGTACTGACATTACTCAGTGGGAGTGGCCTTGAGCAGAAGGGCTATGATTTGTATGTCGACAGATTTTACAATAGTCCCCTGTTGGCTACAGAACTTCTAAAAATTGGAATTACCATCACTGGTAAATACAATACAAATTATTATTCTTATATATACTTACTAGAAATTAATTCAGGTACACAAATGGGCAATCGCAAGGGGCTTCCTGAGAGCTTCAAGCGTAGAAATAAGAAGGCTGCTGTTGGAACCATCAAGTCCTTTCGGTCTGGAGATGGTAAAGGGTCCATGCTTGCCTTCACTTGGACAGATAAACGGCGAGTACTGATGCTCTCAACTAAGGCTGTGAGGTATTGCTTAAATAATACTCGATAAGGTATTTTCGAAGTACCTCGGTATTACTAAATATAGAAGTTTTAACACTACATATACAAGTATAATTAAAGGTTTGCCGAAAGAAAAACTAGTTCCTGAACAGTATCGGGCTTCAATGAAGCTCTGAATGGAGTTACAATTTCGCCACTCCGGCTAAATAATCGCTCGGAGGGGGTACTTGTGGCAGGAAAGCACAAGTACTTCTTGGCCACAGCGAAGAGGAGAGGATACACAGCATTGTGTTCCTTCCACCACTTGAGTGGGTTCTCTTCCATGTCTGGTTTCAGCTGCCTGAGGTAGTTGGTAATTTCAGTATGAAGTTTTTGCTCTGGGGATATGGCAGTATGTGACACATCAGTGTTGTCTGGAGCATGCTTTTTTAATAAGCTTGCCAACGTCACTTTTTGTTTTTTTGCAGGTGGTAAGCTTTCTGATGACGGTACTGGTTGTGATAGATCATTCTGTTGAGCCTCCTTGAATAAGCTCACTGCTTCGGTACAGATGTGCTCCTTTGCTTCCTCAAGATCTGTTACATACTGTTCTTTAAAGCGAGGATCGACCAGTGAAGTCATTTCTAAAACCGTAGTGACATCTGGATGTACATACCTAACAGACAGATCTGCAAGGATGGCATCCCGTATTTCATTGGTTATAGGTTTATGGTTGGAATTATACTTCAAAACAGAAGATCGAAGGAGATCAAGGATAGGTAAAATTGATGAGCCGGTGACATACTTTTCACCTGACATGATGTCAGTGAAGTCTGCGAGCGGTGAAAGGGCTTCATCAATTGCATTCCAGACATCTTGATCCTGCCATGAAGGAATCAGATGGGATGCCTTCCTGTCAGAACTCAACACACACGTTATAGCCTGCTGTTGCTCAAGAAGCCTGGCCAACATTTTCTGCGTTGAACCCATCTAGTTCGACAGTCCTGTGTGGGTAAACAAAAAAAACACTAATATAAAGCACATATACATGTAGTATTTGCACGAATTAACTGACAGCAATTAAGGAGTGCTGAGGAATATTCAGGTTTATCTGAGCTAAGGCAAGGCTTCGTCTCCTTTTCCAGCTGCACGAAAAGGCACTAACTATTTTCCTTGCAACACCAAGTGCTCTTTCACACTTCCTGTCTTTGTCCAATGCTTTTGACACACCTAAATGTACGTTGTGCCCAAAGCATGAAATTCGAGTCCAACCCAAGTTTTTTGCAGCAGCAACCATGTTGGCACCACTGTTGGTGGTCAAGCAAACTTGTTTAAGGGGAGACAGCTCCCATTCCTTGAGGTTTTCTTCCAAAGGTTCACTAATCACTGCAGCTGTATGGTCATCAGGGAGAAAGCTAATGGAAAGAGCAATGGACTCAAGATCCCATTCTTTGGAAATGTAATGAATGGTATAGCTGATGTACGGAGTCATTCCAATGCTCGACCAAATGTCTGTAGTAGCGGCAAAAAACTGCACGTCAGTAAGCTTCATCGTAACCTTTTCTTTGGTTGATGCATAGAGCTCAGGAATGAATGAGTCCTATTCGGCAGCTCGTATCGATTATCCATGGTCTGGATCAGTTTTTTAAATCCCTCTTTTTCCACAGTGTATAGTGGTAAACCATCTTTACACAAAAACCATGCCACAGCATTGTTGAGCTCTTTCCATCGCTTACTTTGGTGTGAATATGGAGGCTGACTCTTCATGAAGTTGTTGAGTTGAGATTGTTGCTGTGATTTGGGGTTAGGATTTGCAACTTGACTTCCAGATCCAGCCAGCTGACTGAATAAAAGCCTGTTGTTATTTTTTAGATGTGATCTCAAATTGGAGGTATTTCCATTCCTAGCAATAACAGCTTTGTTACAAGTCTTGCAAAAAGCTGTTCCATCATCTACAGCCTTTCTTTAGTCCAAAAAAGTTCCACACTTTTTGCTCCAGGTTTGGCAATATAGCATTCTTCAGGTACTGGTACTTCAGAGGTAGCCATGACAAAAAAAAACTACACCACCATGTGGGACACTTGGTAAAGTATTAAACGTAAAGGGGAAGAGCTTACCCAACCGCGTAGATAATAGAAATACTTCCAGGGCTATAGAGCAGCTAGCAGTTAACCTACCGAGTAGATAAGGCCTACAAGTACAAAACCGCTACAGGTAAGTACAAAACCGGCGTCGTAAAGGTATTAGTAGTTTAACTATATCACAAACTTTGGTAGGCTTGAAAAATACCGCTGGCCCAGAGACTTGATACCTTGGTAATTACTAATACCGGTATACCTCACAGCCTTACTCTCAACCAAGCACAGCAATGACACAGCCTCTGTTTCATCTAGGTATGACAAATATCCAACTGTAATGTTTATTTTATGTAATCCTACACAATAGATCGGGGTCATCAAAGACTAATCCAGTCATGATTATTGACTACCACCACCACATGCTAGGTGTTGACAAGATGGATCAATTGGCAACATATTACCACTTCATGCATAGGAGTGTCAAATGGTAGCGGAAAGTTTTTTTTTTGGCTCCTTGAAGTCATAATTGTGAACAGTTATGTAATCCATTGTGAAGTAGCTAAAAAAGAAAAGAAAAACCACTAACTCACATGAAATATCGGCAAACCATCATATCAATTTTGTCTGAAGGCCAGCTGTCACGCTCCTCACCTCCACATCGAAGTACTCCACATCGAATAGAACGACTTCGCCAGTTGAAGCATTTTCTACAGAAGATATGGAAGAGAAGAGATTGTGTGGTCTGCAATGATCGTTCTGGAACCAGACACATGACTTTATATGAATGTCAGACATGCCAAAACCATCCAGCTCTATGTCCAACGAACTGCTTTAGATTATATCACACTCAGCGTCACTACAACTAAAACACAATATCAGTACCTTTATTTCTATTTCTCTCATATATTTACTCCTAGTATGTTGCACAATAAAAGGTTATACATTTGCAATCTCTATTCTACAAAATAAGTCTTATAAAATAAGTAAAACTTATATCAAGTGCACCAACTAAATAAAAAAGTGAGCGTGTCGTGTGACCCCAGTAACTATGCAAAAAGAAATTTTTTTCAAAGTCATTTTTTGGAAGATGGTGTCTACAAGTTACAATGCGGTGCAAGTTTTAGACTTGCTTGATGCTGACTCTAGCGACTCAGGATCAAGCGGAGAGAAGGGAGACGACATCTAGGGCTATAGGAGGCCCTGTATCAGGGCTGGTGGACCAGACCCCGTCAACTCTCTGAAAATGGGAGTCAAGAAGATGATCGAGGTAAGCTTGTCTTTCTCTTGAAAAATAGCAAGCTTCTGTTGTGGAAAGGACTTATTTATAGCTACACTCGAACCTCTCTTATCCGTTCGTCTAAGTTACGGACACCTCTGTCTACCGGACACAAACTAAAAGTATTGACTGCGTACGGATCGTCAGTGTAGTCGGAAAGCTACCAAATTAAACGAATAAAATCGGGAAAATATTTCGCGCGTGGCACTTCCGAGTGTATTCGAATTTAGCGTTGTGTGCGGAGATGGAGCAGGGAAATCAACAGGTAGTTAGTGCGTCTATCGCTAGTTCTCAGAACTCATTGACCCGCGGAGTCGCTGCTAGTTCTTCTCAAAATCTCTTTGAAAGGCTGTGGGGCTGCTAGTTCTTCTAAGAACTCAACGACCAGCGGTGGTGGAGGCTAGGTCGCGGTAACTAAACGCAAGCGTAGCGTTTTAAAGAAAGGGAAGTCAGGGAGGCAGTGTCTGGACAGTTTGGTGTTCCAAAATCTACAGTGAATGATATTTGGACATGAATGATGAAGAAATTGTAGAAGATGTTTGGCAAGAGACAGAAGAATCTTGAGTCCGAAAATGAAGCTTCTACAGCTCAGCGTAGCTTGAAATCTATGAAGCAAACTAAAATCACTTCATATTTTAAATAAATTGATTCATGTACAGTGCTTCCAGCTTAAAGAGTGGATTTTTTAGCTTTTTGGTTAAGGTTGCTAATTCTGCTATAATTTCTCAAGTATATGTAATAGAAAGCTAAAATTTTGTATTATTATACATTAATGTCATATTAACATACAGACAAAACAATTTTGTGGGTTTGTGGTTATTGTTGTGGTTATAGGTGATGGAACTGGAAGCTTCAAGACAGTGAATTTGGAAGTGTTTAAGCTGAAAAAAGAGAAATTATTTTTCCTTATCTCTATAACTTGGTATACTGATACTTTAATACCTGAAGTTTCATATGAGCCAGATTTTGTGGGCACACGAAATATTTTAAATTTTAAGAAAAAAAGTGTTTAAGCCAGGATTTATGAATTTATGGAGTTATATCTCTATAAATTTGACACATGATGTAAAATTGCCTTAAAATTATGTATAACTTTGGTAGCTATACCTTAAAAATTAAGTGAGTTGTGGCTGTTTTTCACCAAAATATTTTTACGCACAGTAAGGGTCATCAAATGATGACGTTTAGAGCGGGTTGTGGGCCTTTAGTACACGTAAACGCGACGTCACAAAACAGCGCATGCGTATCTGTGCAAGGGCGCCAGTTTACCGCTAATTGTTACACGGGTATGGCTGATTTAGCTACGGTTGTATCTCAGGCCCTAGGTATCAAGCTTTACGGTGTTACTGCCTATCACGGCCAGCGTTTTAGCTTCCGTCTGGAGCTGCACAACCAGTAGGACTCCAACTGCATCGCCTTGATGTTGTCAGAATACCGAATGCTGGGCCTTGGGAGTATTACACTTCTTCAGCTTTTCTTCAGCTCTTGAAAAAGATGACCGCTTGGATAGGCTTGGCTCCAAGTTAGTAATTACCAGCCAACAATTCTGACTGATTTCGACTTCGTTTACTGCTGCTAGTAGAACGATGAGAATCCATACAGCCGATTGCAGTTAGGGAAAGTCCCGTCTTACTGCTCGGGGAAAATAACCGTTCGACCTTAGCTCGTTAACTAGTTATGTTTAATGACGAACCACCGCAAAATCTTGACGTCAAAAAAATGGCGTAAAATGTATTAGAGTGAATGAGAATAGTGCTGTTCTCCGTTTTTCATTCTCTAAACAGGCAGTTTTACTATTGTAAACATTGTTGGGATGATGAAGAAAAGGTATGTGTGTGTTAAATTACTGTAGTGAGGGTCTATACAGTAGTTTCAAAAAATACACTCTTTAAGTTGGAAGCACTGTATTTACAGGTGTTTTTGTTAATTTTAAGTAATATACTAATTCAATTATCAAATAATTAATTGTATACACAGTTCATCACCGAATAAATTAAGTATTTCTGAGTTACGGACATTTCTTAGTCACGGACACCCCTTGGTCCCAGACTGTCCGGATAAGAGAGGTTTGAGTGTATATTGAGATAGAGTAAGCTGTTTAGCTATAATATATATATGTGTGACAGTACTTGGGAAAAGGGACCAATTACGTTAAATCAAAAATGTTCAGTAGAGGCTCGTTTATGTCGAAACACCGACGATTTTTTTTTTTGTAAGTTTTTCTTATTTTTGGCCCAAGGCAACATCTACCCTTAGCCTATACTGGCACAAAATTTGAGTGGCAAAAAATGTTGTTAAAGGGCCAAGCGCCCCGTTTAAACGCAGCCACCTTTTTCTTGTTAGCTCGACCTTCCGTGCGTAAAACGGAAATTGAGCCCGCGTCTAATTGAAGCCGCGGGTAAATTCAATATGTTGCCTAGTAACAAATGACGTGTAAGGTGCAAAAGCGCGGGTAAATTCAATATGTTGCCTAGCAACAATTGCCCTCAGCGTGATAGCTTGAACAGCTGTGCATCAATTGATGTGATAACAAAAGCATGAATAATCAGGCTAAGCAAGTTGCTGTGGCTACTAATGAGGTCATGAGGTTAGAGTCTGCAGACCAGGAAGCTCATCTTGATGTGGTCTTGGACTACTTCTGTGAGGACTCCAGGAACAACCAGCAAGTCTCTGATTGGGAATCAGATGTCAGTGATGAAGAGGACATCCACATCCATGAGTCACACTGCAGAAACACATACAATTCATTACCACTTCAAGTTCAAGGTAAATAAATAGCTGCATACACACAAGATGAATTGAGTGGTGCTAGGCATTATTTCACATTGACATACTAAACTGAATATTGGTCTGGAAAGTGAAAAGGAGTTGTACACTAACTATTGTCTATAACACACTTCTCTAGCCCTGTATGCCACTGTTTATTTACTTATTTATTTATTCATTTATTATTTTATTTTTTTTGTTAGTAAGTATAATATGCCAGAGAACCACAAAATGGAAACCTGACATAAGTACACATTAACCCTTTCATACAGAATGGACAAATACACATTAACCCATTCACTGGTAAATTGTAATAAAGACTGATTCAGTAAATACAATTCTATTTTTTTTTTTTTTATTTGGAAGGGAAAGTGCGGAGCAGTCATTGATCACCATAATGGCGGTTATACCAGTGAAAGGATTAATGAAATTAATAAATAAAAAAGCAACAACAAATAATTTATAGACACAACTATTGAGTATCGCCCTTGGTAATCAGAAACTACTCTATTTCAAAGGAAATAGTTTAATCAATAGTTATACCTGCATGTTGCTTTCATTTAACTTGTAGGCTTGAACGATGAAAGGCAGAGTAGTGAATGTAGCAGTGACACAGTTCAGGCATGGACCAATTATGGGACTATTGAGGAGCAAGGAAGTGAAGAGGGAATTAGTGCTGTTGAAGGGTGTGGCATTAGAGAGGGGAATCGTGCAGTTGAAGGGTGTGAAATTGGAGAGGAGAATCGTGCTGTTGAAGGGTGTGGCATTGGAGGGGGTAACCGTGCAGCAGAGAGGTGTGGCACTAGAGAGGAGAATTGTGTTGTTGAAGGGTGTGGCATTGGAGAGAAGCATGCTGTTGAAGGGTGTAGCATTGGAGGTGGTAACCGTGCAGTTGAGGAGAATCATGCTGTTGAAAGGTATGGTATTGAAGAGGAGAATCGTGCTATTGAAGATATGGGAGAGGAGAATCGTGCAGTAGAGAGATGTGGCATTAGGGATAGGAATCGTGCTGTTGAAGGTTGTGGCATTGGAAGTGGTGATGAGATTGCAGACTGTGTTGTGGATGATAGTGAGAATTCTAATGGGGATGAGAATGACACTGACTTTTTGGTTTTGCAAGCTACTGCACGTATACCTGAATCAGAAGTTTCTCTTGAGTTGAGGCTCCGAGATATCAGCGAAGATCAGAAGGTTGAACAATTCATGACCACTGGATGCTCCTGCACAAAATGGAAAGGCAATTCATGTTCCTTTCAGTTTACATCAGAACATGTCAAAGATATGCGACTCTCTTGCATGGAACTTACCCATAGTGAGCTTGACTTGATCATCATGGGACAAGTGTTAGCTTGTACTAATACTGGAGAACACACAGTAACAGACGTTCATCACATTGCTCATCATGATAGAAAACATCAGTACACTAACTTTCTTCATCAGGGACATCAGATTTGTATAGAAACTTTCAGATTTCTTCATGTTGTTGGTGCAAAACGACTGAAAAACATAGTGAAATCCATAAAAATGAATGGTATAGCACCCCGTATTCATGGAAACATAAAACGAATGCCCCTCAATACACTCACTTTGAAGGAAGTCCAAGATGTCATCTATTTTCTTCTTAATTACTGTGAAAAGCATGCCCTGCTTCTTCCTGGCCGTGTACCTGGTTACTCTCGTACTGACATTAAATTGCTTCCATCAAGCACCTCCAAAAGAAGAATTTGGAACATCTATAAGGAAACAGCGGAACAGGCTGAAACACATGTCATTGCCTACAGTACATTTTGTCGGCTATGGAAGACACAGTTACCTTATATCGTGCTGATGAAACCTATGACAGACTTGTGCTGGAAATGCCAACAGAATGGTAACAGTATTTTGCGTGCTGCAAACTCTTCTGACAGCATCAAATCAGCCAGAATCGAGGAAGCATTGGAACATCTTCGCATAGTCCAGGTAGAAAGATCTCACTACAGGACAATTTGTAAGGAATGTGAGAGAGAAATTAAAGCTTTTTTTACAAATAACAACACATTTACACCTCCTTCCTTACATGCACACATTCCATCTAATTCAGTACCAATCAAGGCCCATTATTCATTTGATTACGCCCAGCAGGTCCACTTTCCTTCTGACCCCATGCAACCCGGACCCATTTATTTCCTTACACCACAGGGTTTTTTTTAGGGGGGGGCATTCGCCCCCCCTAGAGGATTTTGTGCCCCCCCTTGAGCATTTGAAATGAAATTTCATTATTCTAAATAGACCTGTGTGACTATGTACTGCATTTTTTTAAATTATTATATCCATTAGTCTAATTATTAGGCAACAAACAATTTTATTTAAGCAAAATATAAGTGTATTTATACAGCAATACGTTTATACAGCAATACATTTATACAGCAATACGTCTAGTCTTTCTGTTCCAAATATCGATTACACTTTCTACAATGTCATCTGGAAGTTCTTCAGGCATTTCTATTGCTATTCTCATCAGGTGAGCTAGATTTTGTTCTCCAAGACGACTCCTTAGCCTTGTTTTGATCATCTTCATTTGGGAGAAGCTTCGTTCCACAGATGCTGTCCCAACAGGAATCGAAAGGCACACCTTGGCAAGGTCACTGAGATGGGGAAACATCTGTACAAGCATGCTGTTGGTAGCTAATTCCATCAGCAATTTCGTATTGTCTTCCTTAGGCCGAGTAGTGATGTATCTCCTGAATGTCACCCACTCTGTGCGAATGTCAGAGGAAACTAAAGCTGGCACGGTAAATTCCTCTCCCTCTACTGACTTGGCTGCAAGTTCCTTGCCGTAGTGGTCCTCAAGAACACCAAGGAATTCATCCCCATATGACGACAGATCAGGAGAGTCTTTTTGTGGTAGCTTTGAAGAGTCAAAGATACTAAATGATGCTACAATATCTTGGGAAGAAAATCTCCTCGAAATATTTTCTTTCAAGTCAGTGACGAAGGGTTTAGCCACTTTATCTTGAAAGGAAGTGATAGATTCAGAGTCAATTATTGCGATAGCTTGAAGCTCATCTTGGGCATCTAGTAGCTCCAGCACCCAATTTGCAGCAGGTAACAAAGATTCATGAAGAGTTTGCAGAGTAGAATCAACCAAACCAGAAATAGCGGTCAAGTCGAGCTTTTCTGCTTGAAGACATCTGCTTAGTTTAGCAACTTGGGGCAGCACGAAGTCAAGGAGGTAGATTGCCATCACAGTAGACTTCTTTGATAGAGCTTTGTTGAGCCCCAGTGCTTCTGGCTCATGTGTTTGCTCATAGAAGGTCTCAAGAGCAATCACAATGGAAGCATAGCTCTTTTTCACTGCCTTGACACATTGTTCATGAGCTAACCAACGGGTGTCGGACGGTTTGGTGACCTTCAGTTCAGGTAGGTCAAGCACACGCTGTACATGTTCTGCTCTTTTGGGAGAGTAGTGAAAAAATTTCCATAGAGTGAGCAATGTCTTGTAAACATGCTCAATTCCAGGATTGTGGTTTGCAGCTTGAACACAAGCAAGTTGGAGTAAGTGGCAATGGCAGTGAACATAGAGAGCTCGAGGAGAATTCTTCTTGAGTCTCGCCTGGACTCCAGTTCTGACTCCAGAAAACGTTGCTGCTCCATCAAACCCCATTCCGACAAGCTTAGTAGGCTGAATACCCTTCTGCTTGAACCAGTCAGTCAAAGTGGTATAGATAGATGCAGCATCAGTTTTTTTCAATGGAATGGTGTCAAAAAAATGTTCAACGGGTTCTCCATTTTCCTCCCAACGAAAACAAAGAGAAAGCTCTTCGATTGTTGATATATCTGTGGATTCGTCAGCCATCACACTATAGAAAGGAGCCTTGCGAAGGCGTTTGAGCTGAGATTCTTCTACCCACAATCCCAGTGCCTCCAGAAAATCGGAAACAGAATCTGTAGAGGTGTAGGTAGCATTTCTTGCAGATTTTTCAGTAAATTGTTTTAAATCATCACCACAAGACACAATCAAATTAACCAGAGCAGCAAAATTGGTGGTGTGAGGAATGTGATTTCGTGCAAGGAAGTGAGTACATCGCAAAAGTGCCTTAATTCCCTTCCTGTTTCTGATCCTCTGCTCTTCTGTGACACTCCGCAGTTGCTCTAAAATGGATACTTCCTTCTTAGTAGCCAGCAATTCAGCTTCGGAACGGCGAATGTGAGTATCACTCTTTGCATGGGCACGCATCTTCTCAACCGCTTTTTTCCAATTTTTAAATGGCTTTGTAATCCATGCTCCACCTGTCTTTTGAGAAGGATGATGATCGTACTTTCGACAAGTTTTGCAGAATGCTCCGCGGTAATTTTCATCATATTCTAACCAAAGAAACTGCTTTTCCCACTTTTTGTTGTACTTCCGCTGGCCTGATTTTGTTCTATACTTCGACTTAGCTCTATAGTTAGCCGTGCTGGAAAGACTTCTTTTAGTTGGAGGTGGCTCTAGGCTTTGGCTATCAGAAGACAATGGCTCCTCATCTTCACTGCTACTACTAGTAGATGCTGGTGTAGAAGACTGCTTTGAAGTGCTTGCACTAAAGTAATGCCGAATATCCATCTTCTCAAGACTTCTTGAACTAACTAACTAAGCTACTCAAGCACAGACTTATATAGGCTGACAGGGTTGTGCCAGCATTTGCAAGCACAACTGTTGTGGTTGTGCTTGCAAGTGCTGGCCTGGCAACTGTCTCCAGTTTGTGTACAGCTATTGCAGGTGCAAACAATCATAAAAAGGTGTCAATATGACATGTCAATTACATTACTTTTCACCCTTTTTTTGCAAGGTCACTGCTATTCAAGCTGGATCATGCAGGCACACACACACTTAAGCAGGCACACACACACTTAAGCAGGCACACACACACTTAAGCAGGCACACACACACTTAAGCAGGCACACACACACTTAAGCAGGCACACACACACTTAAGCAGGCACACACACACTTAAGCAGGCACACACACATTAATAATTAATACAGGCACACACACAATTAATGCATGCACTCTGACACATGCATGCCCCCCCTTGCTAACAAAAATCTCTATTTTGCCCCCCCTTAGCAATTTTTCTAAAAAAATCCCTGCCAAGGAAGTGTAGCGTTTTCGGAGTGAATTGCGAAGCGATTCCACGGCAGGTCAACTTCCTTGCTGATGAGGCTGGTGACTGTGGAAAAGGATCAAATACCGTACATCTCTCCTAACATTTTCGAGTGCAGGCTTTAGTTATGTGTTAGCTTAATTAACATAAATGTTGTTAGTATTGATGAGTGGAGTGTCATTCCCTATTGCCATATTCATTTAAAAATGCATGTAAAAAGAAGTGAGGACAATTCTAATAAATGCACACCATACTGGATTATGTAATTTCAGCTACATTTAGTCATCATTCTCGAAATGCAACTAGACAAGGGCACCAACATTGAAAAATGGGTTTGTGTAGTAAAATTTTGGCTGCATTTGAGGACTAATCAGTATGATACCAAAGTTTGTGCATCAAAATACACTGTAGGAGTAATTAGGTAAGGGAAAGAATATCAGTACATGAAGTGTGAAACAACACACTAAAGAGTGAGAGACACTGACCCAATGAAACTTAGTTTACATCGTGTACATATCTATAAAAACAATTGCTTATCTATTTAAGATACTAATTAATGTGTGTACACATAATTCGTATAGGAATACATCACACATACACAATGAGAGGCAGCCATTAAACCGTTTTGAATCAAAAAGTTAGTGTGTGTGTGCAAATGCTGCTACTTACCAATAGTAAAATGAAAATTCTGACATGATCTCGTATCCTGAAGAAATAAAAAGATGAATAACATCATTAAAGTGACAAGGCTAATACTATCTGCAAATCAATCATCGCTATTAGCACCTATATTAAATATCATTGCACTATTGTGCACGATAGTTTACTATGACTAAACTGCACATAATAACAAGAAGAATCTCCATTCAAACAAAACAAAGACTACACTAAGTTATTACACGAGTCAGAATTTATTATGGAGAAAACATTTCACGAGCACACAAGTGTTTTCATGAATTAACCCTTTCGTTCCCAAATTGTTTGGACGCGCGCGGAAAAATCTAATCTTATACCGCGGAATAGTGCATTACCGTTTTATTTTTTTAACTCGATGCTGGCTGGGAAAACCCCATAGCAACCATATATCACTAAATAGACCAAGAGTTTGGGATTCCCCTCATTTTTTGATTGAGAAAATTGAATAATATTTAGGCCCCCTACTATTACTTAAAAAAAAAAAAAAAAATTCCCAAAAAAATTCCACTTTTCTCATCCATAATAAAAAAAAAAAAATAGAAATAATATTGTTTGATGTACTTTATACCAATATTTTATTAGTTCAACAATAAAATATGTTGTTTGTTGTGTTTGGTGGTGATTGTGATCATGTAGGAGACATCTATGAGTGTCCAATAGGAACATATGCCATCGGACGTCGAGCTCCACTACAAAACAATTTCATATACACAAAAACACAAACAACAAAGATATTTGTAATACAAACAACAAATTGTTCATGATCCTATATAATTGCAACTTTATGATGTATTGTATGGGGTTTCATACAGGATTTTTGTTTGGGAGGGTGGGGGGGTGGGGCTCCGAGTGTACTTCGCCAGGTCCGTCATCTTCTCCTTCATCACTGGAGGACTCTGCTCCTGTTGCCTCATCTGAGTCCTCTTCACAATCCCTCTTCACAATCGGGTCGGTGACTGCATACACATCTGGTCCTAGTAGTACATTCTGGCAAAAAAAATTAAATTTTTTTTGAAAATTTGAAATTGATCAACAAACCACAACCCACTTTCAAATCTCAAAACTCAATGAAATATATATATATTATAGCTAAACAGCTTTCTCTATCTCAATATAGCTATAGATAAGTCCTTTCCACAACAGAAGCTTGCTAGTTTTCAAGAGAAAGACAAGAGAAAGACAAGCTTACATCGATCATCTTCTTGACTTCCATTGTCAGTGTCAGAGTTGACGGGGTCTGGTCCCCAACCCTGATACAGGGCCTCCTATAGCCCTAGATGTCGTCTCCCTCTTCTCCGCTTGATCCTGAGTCGCTAGAGTCAGTATCAAGCAAGTCTAAAACTTCCACAGCACTGTAACTGGTAGACGCCATTTTTCCAAATTGACTTTGAAAAAAAATTTTTTTTTTGCATAGTTACCTGGATCACACGACACGCTCACTTTTTTCCTATGATGTAATAAGCATTACCTAAGACTGTACGTAATGGGAAGGCCCCCAGTTGAACTGGCGATTTTATAAAAAAAAAAGAAGACAGTAAGTCAAACCGCAAAGTCTTGGTCGGCAAAGAAGCGGTTGTTTCAATGTGTTATGGAAGGCTACTGGGCTCAAGCAATTTTTCGCTGCTTCTACAAAGCTCTGGAGATGACTGGATCCATAAATGAAGCTGCTGTGAAGAAGGTAACTTTTTTTTAAATTCGACGGAGAACCGATGTTTTTTTTTTTGCCGAGGAAGAAATAAACGCAACTGCTGTGGCCGAGGAAGAAATAAACGCAACTGCTGTGAGGTACTGTCGAAGCAGCCCTGGCTGAAAGCTATTTTACATGCTTCTCCAATGCATTGGGCACTTGTGTATGCAATCTGAAGGTTCTAGCTATAAAGTAACTATTTTTTAAAATTCGGAGAAGTCAACCGGTCTTCACCCGCTTTTAAGCGGGATTGGGAACGAAAGGGTTAAAGGCAAGTGAATGTAGTGCAAGAGTAAAAAATTATAAAAAAATATTATCTCCATTATTGCATTTCAAGTGTGATGTTATTAATTTCATTATTCAACTGACGAAGGTCTCTCAAGACCGAAACGTTTTGAAATAAATAAAAAGATACTACGTATAATTAAAAAAACCATAACAGACGAACATAGTAATGAACATTTACACGATTAAGTGTGATAACTGATTTATTATACTCTTCCTATTTTTTCTTGACCATTACCAGTAATTCCATTGATTTTCCTCACTATGCGCACACGTAATATTTGAATGCTCATGTGATACGCAAATACTTCAATAAAGATATCAAGGGTGCAATAAAAATACAAAATTACATTGTTACATAGCTAAAGAGATACTGATAAATGCATGTGTGTGTGAGAATGTGTATGTATCAATACATTTCCAGAACCTTAGAAGTGTAGTGTATGCGAGTCACAGGAATAACACGCACACACATACACACACAAGTGAGGAGGTCACAAGCTTCAATACTAACTCATTATTATTTATAATCTCTACATGATTGTGTGTATGTGTGATATTAATCATTTCAAAGATGCACTTTAAGTATTAGGGTAAGAGCGTACACCTAAGTGAAAATACATGAAACACAAATTTAGGACTCAAAAAGTGGTTGAAGAATAAATAAAACTGACTACCACAATGGCGGATGAACTTGGAGTCTCTTTTCAATTATTTCATTAGGAAGTACAAGATTTTGAGCGATTGCATTAAACTTAATTATTACAACATTCTCTTAAGGAATTCTGAATTGCATGAATGTGTGCACGCTTCAGAATGCAATAACACACAAAACCATGATGGTAATAGTTCAAGTATGAGGTTGATACAGCATTACTCATGAGACTTATTGTCCAGTACTTTAAGTTTGGTCAATCTAAAGGCTCTGTGTGTATGTGTGTGTATGTGCGTGTGATTGTGTGTGTGCATGGTGTGCATGTGATTGTGTGTGTGTGCATGTGATTGTGTGTGTGTGCATGTGATTGTGTGTGTGTGTGTGTGTGTGTGTGTGTGTATTGGGGGGGCAGTCTTTTTTTTTTTTCTGTCCAGTACTGATTGTTTGCTGGAACACAATACTCTACACAGGTATCATCATAATAAAACCTGTATAATCTCAAAAGTTGAATGTGTGATGTTTGTGCCAGTGTTGAGATGGGATGTGTCTGTCCCATTTGAGTGTGTTTGTGTGTTTGAGTATGTATACAATTTCAATAGCATCTAAAGTTTACAGTATACACATACCCTATTATATTGCTTACTATTTCAATTTAGCCATTAGCCATTTGAGTAATTAAGGTGTCGATATCTAAGGAGTCCGAATGAGAGGTTCTACTGATGATTTTGTAATAAAAGGATTTATACAGAACATGTCCACTAATAATTAAACATTAAACACTAAGATATAGCTTACTACAAATGAGGAGGTCACAAGCTCTGGTACACTATAATGGTCTTATTCTGTATCTAAGTGTGTGTGCATTTGTAGTGTGAACAGTGTGTTTATGTGTATGTTAGTGTTGTATTAGTGCGAGTGAGACAAAGATCACCAAGAGATGAAACTAATAAAAATAAATAAAAATAACTTACCAATGATTAAAATGCCAGCGGTTGAGAATATCCAGAATTCATGTTCTAATAAAGAATAATTCAAGATGAATACAGCAAGCAAAAATACTTAGGTGTTGAAAATATGGTATGGTAGCAAATTCATGCTTTATTGAATATAGCGGCTAAAAACCCAACAGAAAAAGGAAACACAAGTTTTAAAGTCCATTTTCACCACTTTTTTTTTTGGTTTGGAGATTATTGTCCATGCAATACATCTTTCACTTGTTCTAATACATTAAAAGCTGGCTTGTTAATGTTCATCTAACACAAACTTAGCTAGTTGCTAGATAGTGAGCTAACAAGCAACAAGCTAACAAGCAAAGCTGAAAAAAATATTATAACTTAAATGCCACTGAACTACAGTAAATTGACTATTACAAAATATTTTTAACATCTATACCATGACTTACAGATACATACCAAACTGTTAAAAACAAAAACAAAAACAAAAAAACAACACAGAAACGGCAAAACTGCTTGCTAAACTAAAACCACTTCTAGTGCTACTTAAAAGAATACCTGTTATGGAGGTTCACACTGAGAGGGCTTTGAATAGTAAGCGCCTCCTCCGTCAGTAAGTAAGCAGCTCCAGTTCAACTACTACGTCTTGTACTGGTTACTTCCCTCTTCTGCGGCGCCCCTTCTAACTATAATTTTTCCTGGGAAAAAACTACACAAGTATTACGTAATCCGTTACACGGACTTCCGGTTAGACTACGGAGTTTAACGTTTGCTTCACCCGAAAATTGAACAGCAATGTTTAATCGTAGATTTCTGAACTATTGCTGCTCTCAGGGTGTGTGAATAGCAGCGCTTATATTCAGTGATTCGTACAGCGCCTGGCCAATATCTAGGTGTCAAAATACTCCTGAGAGCCTGTTCTACACGATGGTACAAATAACTCATTTTTGAATTTTTAACGCAATTGGTCCCTTTTCCCAAGTACTGTCACATATATATTTCATTGAGTTTTGAGATTTGAAAGTGGCTTGTGGTTTTTTGAGCAAATTCAAATTTTCAAAAAAAAATAAAATTTTTTTTTTACCACATATACTACTAGGACCAGATGTGAATGCAGTCACCGACCCTGATTACGCAGATGAGGCGACAGGAGCAGAGTCTTCCAGTGATGAAGGAGAGGATACCGGACCTGAGTCTTCCAATGATGAAAAACGAATAGGCAGCAGGTTCCAGTGATGAAGAAGAGGAAGTGGCTCCTCCTGCTCCGAGTTCTGGACGTCCTCGCGGTCGGAGAAGGCGGGAACCGAAGAACAAGAGTCGGGTGGATGAGGTAGGGGGAGAGTGGAAGAAAGAGGACAACACACCCATTGATATTCCATAATCTTTTGTGTGAAGGACCACAGACTTTGATATTTGTGGCTGCTCCCCCCCCCCCCTGAACATCCCAAAAGTTGTAATATGTATTGTTATTGTCGTTGTCGTTGTCTGTGTTTTTGTGGTGTTGTAGTGGAGCTTCACACTCGATGTATATGTGTGTGCGTGGAGTTGAAATGTTATTCTGGCGCTTCCAGATCTAACCGGGGAGGGAACGAACTTGGGGGGGGGGAGGGGGGTCTTTTCCAATCGGGGCTACTATGCCCATGTAAGTTGAATTTCATGTATGTGTGTGTGTGTACACCAGTCAATTTATATTATACATTTATTTTTATGATCTGTATTCACCTGTATCTTCTTTTTTCTAGTGTGTGTGTATGTGTGTGCGTGCATTTGTGGAATGAGAGAGAGCAACCGTGGACAAACAGTATGTGGCGCTTCCGGATACAACCTGGGAGGGAACTCTGGATCTTTTTGGATCGTGACTACTATGCCCATGTAAGTTGAATTTCATGTGTGTGTGTGTGTGGTGTGTACACCAGTCAATTTATGTATAATAAAATATACATTTATTTTTATGATCTGTATTCACCTGTAGCTTCTTTTTTCTTGTGTGTGTGTGTGTGTGTGTGTATGTGTGTGCGTGCATTTGTGGAAAGAGAGAGAGCAACCATGAACAAACAGTATGTGGCGCTTCCGGATCCAACCTGAGAGAGAACGAACTCGGGGGGTCTTTTTCGGTCTGTGACATCATCCATGCCGGGTAAGTTTCATTTCAACTCACTGATATTTGGGTGTCCAGTTGGGGGGTTGGGGGAGGGGGGTTATGGCACAAGAATGTCAGTGAAAAGCAATGACGGGGGGGAGGGAGGGCAATTCAGCGAGGCCAGCTGTTGTGTTACAAATATCATTGTTGTCTGTGTTTTTTTGGTATTGTATGGAGGTTCCGGATCCTAACCTGGGAGGGATCGTTCAG
>WLWD01003971.1_pt1 | contig 57875 bp, 37 predicted proteins | sample 6712731 | NCBI WGS metagenome assembly WLWD01 (sample SAMN12718690, study PRJNA576275) | sponge metagenome | isolation source: marine sponge | host: Mycale hentscheli | place: New Zealand: South Island, Marlborough, Capsize Point | collected 2014-11-01 | reverse complement strand
ACAACAACAATAATAAATAGATTTGAATTTTGACCTTGGTGGGAGCCAATAGCTCTCTCCCCATTAAAAAAACCCCTGAAACCTCTTGTAGACTTTTGGCTAGATAGATTTGAATTTGACTTCTGGGAGCCAATAGCTCTCCCATTTAAAAAAACCTCAAACCTCTTGTAGACTTTTGGCTAAATAGATTTGACTTCTGGGAGCCAATAGCGCTCCCAGCAGACATAGTGGCTAACACAGTTTCGGTGATCACATGATCACAGGCATACTCGGCCTATATAAGGATTGACTTGAAAGCTGACAGAATTTTGCACTTACAGCAACTAGCGATGGAAGGATTGTCGTGCACTGAGCTGGTGGACTTTATGCTGGGTAATGGAATTTCTGAAAGTGTAATAGATAATTTTGTAACCAATGAAGTGACAGGAGAATGCTGCATACAATTGACGGAGATGGAGATGAAGGAATTAGCACCCAAGATAGGAGACAGAGTGAAGTTGAGACAACTAATCACAAAGCACAAAGAGGTTAATAAATAGATAACTGTAATAAGTTTAATATTTCACTCACTATCAAACATGACTTTGTTAGACTGGTCGGGTTCCACCAGAGAGCAGCACCCAGGAACTGATTTCTTGTGTTTCACCTTCATTAACTCTTGTGGTACATTAGTACAAATTGCCTAGGAAAAAATATAACAAATATTATCTCTTGTAATAGGATGACTCAGAAATGGATTGCTTTGATATTGAGAATACATCCACACCAGCTGATCAGTGCACATCAGCAGAAGTTCATGTGACAACACCTACTCTTTCTAAAGTAATGACAGAACGTCAACATTGGTATCAGTAACTGAACATAATCACTGTGTATAATTAATTTATAGGGTTCTAGGCAGCCACGCAGACTGCACGATCCTACTGAGGTATTGATTAACTATTAGTTAGTTAAAAAGGTTCCATACAGCATTGTTTATTTTCCAGTCTAGTAACTCTGGTGCCAGCATCATCTCTCCACAGGTATATACGTAGGTCATTGGTGTGGGAATTATAACTGATAGAGTGACATTCACATATACTAGGGAAACACGCCCAGAGGCCGCTCACATGGAACTCGAACCAATAGTGCTTCTATTAATGCTGTATGTACTTATGACTAATGATATCAATATCAATTAAATGACATATACATATTATACTTACTTATATAGAGAAGTGATCCGGGTCCTAGTGAATCCCCATCATCCCGGTCCATTCTACAACACACAGTAAGAATTATTATATTTTTTCAACGTCTAAACTAAGTTGTCAGTACATACTCCAAACAATACATACAATGATTGTGCCGTAGATAATATATGACAAAAATAAGCTTTAGCTTGCTAGTACAAATTATTCAAATGCAAGCAAGTTTATACCAGACAGATAGTTTTTTTCTTCCTTTTTTAAAACTTCTCCGCATTATAGGTCGTATGTGTGTTACATGTAAATAATTAACCAACTCAAATTTAAGAAACAGTACTATGTTGAATTTGGTAATACATGTATGTATGTAAGGTTGGGCGATATTGGGGTATATTGTATCACGATATTTTGGCAGGACAATATTGTGATATGACTATATATTGAATATTTTTTATATTATTAATTATTTATGAAAAAAATTAACAGCAAGAATTTTTAATGATGATATCTAATGACAAGCCAAACTGTGAAAAAATTATAAAAAAAATATCATTGAAAATTTAAATGATGAGGGGAAAAAAAAAAAATTTACTGAAACTTTGAAGGATGGGAAAAGAAAATATTGAAACTTTGAAATGGAAAAAGAAAATATTGAAACTTTGAATTATGAGGAAAAAATGGAGAATTATGGGTCCAATTACAAGTTTTTCGAAAGAAAGGTTAGCATCTCCCTGTACTCTATCCACTGACTCTGCAAGTGACAGTTCATCAGCAGGCCTCTTCCTTGAAGTTGACACTCCTAGTGTTGCTAGCGATTCTTTCATCATAGCCTCCTTTAAATGCAAGTGAAGATTGCTATGGGTAGTGCGCAAATGTGCAAGCAAGTTACTAGTGTTCCCATTCTCGGTTGCCACTCTTCGATAACAAGTGCGACAAATTGCAGTCCCCTTCTGAAACTCTCCATCCTTTTTTTCCAAGCCAAAATAGTTCCACACTTGACTCTTGCTTCCAGGCTTCTTGTGTAGCTCCGGTACTCTCGTCGCAGGGTCTGCCGTACTTACTTCTTGCAAGAGAATAAAAATACAGCGGCTCGACTATTGCGTGCGCGTCACTTCCCGCGCATTATGCGCGCGCAGGTAAGTTCGGCGGTTTTTCTAGATTTTCAATATTTCAATATTGCTAGCCAACACGATACCGCCAGACGGTTATTGACAGATACCGCGATCATGACTATATACCGGTATATCGCCCAACCTTATATGTATGTATGTAAATCATTGCATCTTTAGAAACACCTCATTATCTTCCCCTTCTTACATAAACTCTCAGATTAAAAACATCACGTGTTTTATAGCTCTCCACAGCTAGACTGATATGTCCAATATGCCCAGTGGATGATACTGCCAGACTCAACATGAAGTTGAGGCATTACATGGAACACATCAGGGAACACCATGCTGTATCAACAACATTTTCCATTACCTGTGGTATGAATGGATGTCTCCGACACTTCAAAAACTTCCTTAGTTTTAGAACGCACGTGTATCAATGGCACGGAGGTGACAGTGATATTTCCAACAACCCCACCATCTACATGGTCCCTGCTCATCAAACTCCTCTAGAACAGCAGCGCATTCCCTACCACACTGAAGAGGAAGTATACCAGAATGAAATTTCCTCCTTCAGTGATAATGGTAAAAACCTATACACATTATACATTGTAAGTTACCTTTCACAATGTTGATGTGTATTTCAGATCATACTGTTGATGAATCCCAACCAGATTATCTCTCTAGAACAGCTGCAACATTTGTTCTACAAACAAAAGAACACCATAAGCTCACACAAAACGCAATGCAGGGAATAATCCAAGGAGTAACATGTTTAATGCAGGTACTATAAGCGGGGACTGTACTGTAGAGTAAAGACAAAATTTGCTCACTGCTATAAATGTTATTTTAGGAACATTTGAAGCACTTGCATATTAAAGTGAGTGAGGAGCTATCACAAGCTGGAGTCTCACCGGGCAAGATGGATGCATTGGATCAACTCTTCAATGATGACAGTCCTTACGCCAATCCATTCAGTGAAGTCTTCACAAAGCACAAGCAGCTTGAATATCTACGCAAGCATTTCAAATTCATAGTCAGTTTTGTAACACTTGAAATCTAGATGGGTGAAATTAAAAAAATAAAATCTACCTAGGATCCTGAGAAGATTGTGCTTGGTGAACATCCTGTGTGGAAAGGCTGTGGAAGACTTCGAAGATGCATCATCAAAAAAGATGAAAAAGATGAACTCATATACGTACCCATAGACAAGACTTTACAAAGCCTCTTACAATCATCCACTCTAAGGATGGAGGTAAAATAATAGCCCTAATACACAAAGGAGAGATTATATGTTACTGAACAATGTAGTGGTGTTACATGGTTCATGTATGTACATACTAGTTACATATACTTTCAGGTTAATAAGGCAGCTGCTTCTACAACCACAGGGTGGCTAGGGGATTACACAGATGGGTCTCACTATAGAAGACATCCCTTATTTTCCACTGCATCACCATCCTTACAGATATTTCTGTACTACGATGATCTAGAAGTGTGCAATCCCCTGGGCTCAAAAACAAAAGTTCACAAATTAAGTATGTCAAAGCTACCAGTAAACACAATCAAGAGTACACACCAGAGTCATTTATAAATGAATATCATAACGTTGTAATTATTAATTGCTGCTGAAATATAATAGTCACACAGCTTTCACATTATGTTTAATTTATCAATAACTTCTAATTTCTGTATACTATACAACATCATCTACTTACATCTCACTCCAGGTATCTTCTACTTCACACTGGGAAATATACCACCAACACAGAGATCACGGTTGTCATCTATCCATCTGGTAGCTCTGCTGAAAGAGAAACATTTAAAAAAATATGGAATGGATCTCGTTCTACAACCAATTGTTCGTGATCTTAAAAAATTAGTAAGTGTAACATTGACATGACATATACAAAAATATAAACCAAGTGATGTTTTAGGAAATTGGACAAACCTTTGATATAAAAGGAGAAAAAAAAGAAGTACTTTGGAGCATTATGTGCCATATCAGCGGACAATCTGGCTAGTCTGGCACTTGGAGGACTCAAAGAAAGCTGTACAGCTTACAGAATGTGCAGACAGTGCATGGCAACAAAGGATTCAGCCAAAACTAAGGTAAGCAAAGAGGAATTTTTAATGGGGAGGTGCTTTTTAATTTTACCGAAACATGATTTTTTGCGACATATCAAGTTTAATTAGACCATAATATCGTTACGGACTATAATAGTAATTACCATATTGATCAGAGTGTACAGAAAAGATGACAGAATGAACAACAAAAACTTAACCAGAGAGGAGATATGTTGTAGAAAAAATATAAAGTTGAATGAATGAAAACTTACTCTTCTGTACAGAAATAATGAGACGTGTCAATTGGCCTAATCAGTCCTGACGTTCCAAAATGTGTACCTTTTGATTGCCTGATTTCTCTTTCTCAAATGATTATCAAAGCTTTAAACTTTGCACACACATTCAGTAATTGCAAGTTGTACTCACACTAAGGGTCTAATTCTTGCCGGCTGATTTATTAAAAAAATTATTAAAAAATAGCAGGATTTTTTTACCAATTTTTTTTAGGAAAAATGAGGATTAACTTTTGTAATACAATTACTAAAAATAAAGTGAATGAATGTTACCTGACATCTAAAATATATAGGTACTGTTTGGGACTTTGAAATTTGAGATAATTCACTTTGTATTATACGTAATTTATTAGTTGATTGCATTTTTTCCATATTTGATCATAACTTTGCTAAAAATGTGTCTTTTTTCTTACTTTATATCTTAAAATGAACAGTAGTGAAATAACTCCAACTTGAATTATGAAAATTATAATTAGCTCTGCCAATCAAAAGTTATTGGGAAAATATTGACGACCCCTTACCAAATACATGCAGGTGTTGGTTTAAAAAAAAAAAAATATTGAAATTATAACTTAATGATCCAGCTGACACGGAATTTTTGTAGGCAGCTACAGTATTGATTTAGGTGCCTGGGTAATATAGGTGCCCTTATCTAAGGTGTCCAGATAAGAGAGGTTCTACTGTATTAAAAACACAGAGCCCACTCATCCAAAGAAATCATTGCCCCCTGACAATTATTTTGCTGACTTCATTCCAAGTTACCTAGTCCAATTATCACACAAGTTTTGCATCCTCCCACAACTTCTCTCAGTTAAAAAAATCTGTTAATGCTCAATTAGTTGGTCCTTGTGTGTGTGTGTGCGTGCATGCGTGTGTGTGTGTGTGTGCGTGCATGTGTGTGTGTGTGTGTGTGCGTGTGCTATATCCAAATATTTAAAAACTGCAACCAATGCTACTTCAATACATAGTTCAAAGAAGAAGATTTCATCCTAAGGGACCCCACTACCCACAGGCAATATTGTGTACAAGCAGAGAGTTCTTCTGAGGCATCAAAACAGTATGGGATCAAAAGAAACTCACACCTTAATGAATTGAGGTACACTACATAATGTGGTTTTCCACAACATATAAACGTACTGTTTTCTTCTCTTTTCATGAAAGGTATTTCCATGTCTGCGATGGTGGATTGATCCCTGACATCATGCATGACATACTGGAAGGAGCTCTACAATATGAAATAAAGTTGATGATAAAAATAATGGTGGAAGTGAAACAGTATTTTACTCTTGGTAAGCACAAACTAATTCCGGTTTCTTTTATAATACTTGCTGTTTCCCATAGATTTGTTAAACACAAGGCTAAGCAACACTGAGCTGGGTTACATGGAGGCTAGTGACAAGTGCTCCCTCATAGATGCTACAACTTTATTTAGCAATGGCCACACTCTCAGACAATCAGGTATTTATGTAAATAGACTCACACATGCTATATATGTAAGTAATAGCTCGACATATAGTACTACTGTATTTAGAAATATAGCAAAGTAATAGCTGGAGTGCCTGTACATGGTTTATGAGTGCCATAAAGCTAAAATAGTACGGCTGGCGCAGTGATGTGATTGTGAAATAGGGGCATTTAATGTATTAAGTGATATCACTGCGTTACACCTGAGAGTGTCTCGCTCGCTTTGCTCGCTCACCAATAGCCCTTATCACACAATTAGCATAAGGTTATAGTAGTCATCCTAGTGTCAAAAGCGGATCTCGAAGACAATAGCCATCTAAGTGGACCTTACACTTACAGTTGTCACCCTGCATATTTGAGTAAAATATCAAGCAGTTAAACTGTGCAATCACAAAATCATGGGCTACACATTGACAAACTCACCCATTACATTATCCTATGGGTGAATTCCACAGTGTACTACAGTAGAGTGTCGGTAATCTGGATGCCAGTCAGTTATCTCCGGACACCCTAAATGCAATAGCAAATGGTCACACCCTTCCATAGTGCTCATATAGAGATATCCAGAATATTCACCTATCTGGATACCCTCTGGTGCAATAATGTCCAGATAACAAACGTTCTACTCTATTGTCAATATTATTATTATTATTCCTTTTTTTAATTTATTTTGCGTACCTACGTACACAGCTGCCCAAATGTGGCTACTAGGAAGAATCCTACCTATTGTCATCGGGGATCTAGTTCCAGAAGGAGATCCTTACTGGGAGAACTATCTCATAATGATGCGGATAGTAGACATTTTGTTTAGTCCAAGAACAACAGAGGATCTAATTGGATATTTATCACAAAAAATCGACCTGCACCACTCTCAGTTCAAGGACTTATATCCAAATGACAGCATCATACCAAAGATGCACTTCATGGTACACATGCCACGACTCACACTGCAGTAAGTGCAACTGCTATTATAGGAATTCATATTACTTTAGTGACAAAAACCCCTTATCAGAAAAGTGTAGTCCCTATCGATACTTCATGTTACCAATGCTGTCTATGACTTTTATATGATACCCATTGAAAAAAATTTACTTTCGAACGTAGAGTCACTCGAATGATGACATGGACATGGTTATTTTTGCAAATCTGACTGCGATTTGAAAGTCTTCGACTTATTGGTGTATTATATATATCGTTATCCTCACTGTTTTGTAAAACATCCAAAAAAATAATTAACGTTTCCTATGAAATAACATTTCTATATTAAAAAAAATTGCGATTAATTTCATCACTGCACATTTAGCTATCTTGTCTCATATAGTGCTAGCTTAATGAAATTATTCTAGGTTTGTTATTGCATCCTTTGGTACACTCAAACAATTATTGAAGATAAATTGTAAGTCAATTCTGTTAGAGTATTTAAACAAAGTCAGTCTAGTTTGGGAGGGACATCCTGCATAATGTGTTTTAAACACGACTGACATGTAACAGTAGAGGTGTGTGGCCGTTACTTTCACTGACTATAATTGTGTCTTATTTTAGATTTAGTCCACTTGTTTATCACTGGACCATGAGGTATGAAGCTAAACATTCATACTTCAAAAGCTTGACACACACGCTGGGAAATTATGTCAACATACCATACTCCTTGGCCATGCGCTACCAGCAGTATGTGTGCTACACGCAGAGCATCACGCAAGACTGCCAGAAAGACCATATCACTACTGGTCCAGGTGGGAGAACATATTCCTATGTGATCACCTGCAAATGTATATTACAAAATGAACCAACTATGTATATGTATATAGCTTTCCCTGTAGCAACCACTGAACTGCCAGATACCATATCAGCCTTCAATGTCTTTGAGTAAGCAATACGTATTGTGAAATTCTTATAATCATAACTACTACCATTATAGGACGAAGTGGGCTAAAGTTCATGGGACCACATACAAAAGGAATGCTACTGTTATTTTAAACAAAGATGAGGATATTATTGAAGCACTTCAAATTCACAAAATACTAGTAGTTAACGGAACTGAAATATATTTTTATGGAAATGCACACAAACTGGACCAATATCACAGACACTACCGGACGCACACCCTGACAGATTTGAACAAACACATCCATGTATGTTATGACAAATTATATCACCACATTGTTATGCACCCACGAACTACCAGAGTACTTCCACAAGACACCATCATTTTATTACCTCATTACATTTCATAAATTTCATTTGTTGCCACTTACTCAATATTTCCTGTTTTTATATTATAAACAATCACTACCATTTGTCTCCCATTGTCTCTTAAAACATCTTAACTGTTGCTTGGGTTCTACAGCACGGAAGAGCAGTCTACAAATAAGGTTCACTAGAATAAGTGCATACTAATGGGAAATGCTCTGATCTAAAATAGTTTTACTGGGCAGCAGTGCGTTGAGCTCAGTTGAGCTCGTCTGCTTGAACGTTATGACTGAAAAGTGCTAGTCTGTTAACAAAGTAAATGACCTGGTAGATCTACATACACATTGCTTCGCTAACCATAAAATTTTCTACCTTCGCACATCAACTCCAGCTCTTTCATTATCAATCAAGGGTGTCTCCGCGCGCCTCAATTACCACACCCCCTAATAGTTTTGCTAATTGTGGTGGGTGTGACAGCTGAGTATAAACCCTTTACCAATATGTTGAGTATAAGAAACCCTTTACCGATTATGAGGGTTAGAGTTAAACCCTTTACCATAATTTCCAATGAAAGTCTAAGAAGCTCGTTGGCTGGTTTTGTCTCGGGACAAGAAAGCTTTATGGTCCACTGATGATGTTTTGTAAGTTGATTGTGGTTCATACACAAACCCCTACAAGTATATACCTGTCTGTATAGGGGGCATGACTTTTTCTAGAAAAGCCAGACCTCTTGCTCGTTTTCCATACTGCAAACCTTAGTTATTGTCCACAGTATTGTTGATAAATTGTGTAGCTATAGTAACAGTGATTTGTGTGAAATATATATAAATATGCTTGAGAGCTTGATATGCCAGCCAAGTGTGTGAAACTCGTCCGTGATGAGTGAGAGTTGAAAGGTCTGCCTAAGTGAGAGTCAGATTAAATAAATAGGCTTAGCTTAAAAATTATTACTAAATGGTAGTAGCTATGTATTGCGTAGTATGTTCAACTTGATCACGAACGAAAGGTCTGCCTAAATCTATGTAAATGAAACCTTAGTGGTATACACATTTGCACTTCATAGTTAGAACTACTGCTTTGATGGACATAGCTATAAAAACATATCATACCTTATGCTTTTAAGTAGATAAGTAATGGTTGTTGATAGAGCTGGGCGATCACAGGCGATACGATATTATCTTGAATTATCACAATATAGCGATATATTGCGATATTTTTTAACATGTCAATTGAAACTATGTTTGCTTTTGATATGATCCTCGGCTAGCTATTGATGTAAGAACTTTGTTATCTATCCATTATAACAAAAATGGCTGCTCCTATAAAACGATACCGTGAACCGATCATATCTGGACATTCTCAAAATATCGTATCCCGATATCAGGTTAATATTGCGGTGCAACGATAATACCGGAATATCGTCCAGCTCTAGTTGTTGATAGATGAAAAACAACGGTTTGTGTGAGTCAATGTACTTTGTGTGTGAGTGTGTTGTTGTTTATATTCATATAGATTTGGTGGTCATGATAAAAGGATTTGTTGTGTCATAGTGGCAGCAAAACATGAGACAGAATAATGTGAGTTAGTATGAATATAACACGGGTAATTATGGTAGTCAGGATAGCGTAAGTAAGGTAATTGAAATCGAATGAGGTGAAGCTGAGAGCTTTTTTTTTTTTTTGCTTCACGAGTACTATTCATCCAAAATACCACGACTACCCATGCTGTTACTTGGTAATGGTACACTGACATCCTAACATGCAGCCAACACTATTTTATTATGGCTACCAGGTAACTTTTATTTGTGGTACTAATTTTAGCTAATTTTAGCTAGTTCAAAGTTCAACTTGATTTTGCTCTTGATTGGAATAAAATCTTAACTTACCAATACCTTGATTATAACAGTCATGGGCCCAGTATAGCATGGTATTAGACTTGAACTGATAGCATATTCCTTTGGCACAAAACTAGCACCCTAAAATCTCAAAAAAGCCAAAATCACTAAAATAAGTATCTGTCAATATTAGCTACCTTAAGGTATTTCATTTTCTATGGGACATTTCAATTTAGTGGCGATTTAGCCCAAACGTTTTTCAATGTGCTATTGGTGTGGGGTATATTGGTATGAGTAATAACACGGGTAACCATGGTATTCGGGATTAATAACACAAGTAATGCAATTGAAATGGTACGAGGCAAAGCCGAGTACTGTTTATTGCTTTACGACTACGGTTACTAGTGCTATCACTCGCTAATAGTACACCTAAATCCTAACCTAATCCACTATTACTTTAAATAAACTTTTAAGCAAAACCCCTCACTTTGCAAACTGTTCTATCTCAACTCCAGCCATACTATTTCATTTTCCGCGGCCTATTTCAATTGAACGGCAATTTTTCCCATACATTGGGCAATGTACGCTGTGTACTATTACAGAAGTAATTGCATGTAATATAATTCATAGTATATCAAGAGTTGTTTGGCAATATTTCAACAGCAGCAACAACAAAATAACAATAATAATAATAAATAATAATAATGATAATATAAAAGAGAGCAGATATCTTAGACAACGCATGCTACCCATGGCTGAGGTAAAGTTTCCCCTTGAAGTGCAACAGATAATCTCTGTAGAAGACAATCAGTTGACTTAGCCTCTCGTCTCATTGATTATTTTATGTCACAAATCCTCTAACTTCTATCACCTTGCTCCCAGTGTGTCCATTGTTTCAACTGAAATTAGCCAAAAATAGTGACTGAATAACACGTCACGATACTTCTCACTCGTTCAGTCTTCAGCAGCAGTTGCATTTCTCCCCGGCCCAACTATTTCCCCTAAAATCTAAACAAAGCACACTCAAATAATAATCAATTCTAATCATACTAACTTGTATTTTTTTAACTTCAAGTTACCCATTACATTTTTGTGTGTATGTGTATGTATGTGTGCATGTTTGTATAGGTAAAATACACTTCTTCATGATCATTGAACATGGGCAATATCTTACTGGTACTTTTGAAATGGTAAGTGGTAGTGTTATGGCAATGTGTGATGGCTGAGCTATATGTCAGGTTTATGAACTGCAAGGGTCACAAAATGCAAATGTGTATACTTGCTGCACACACACACCACACTGCACACACAAACCCACACACACACACACACACACACACACACACACACAATGAGCCCAAGTATAATTTGCTCTTAAAAAAAAAACGGTTTGCCAGCTAAGTTACTTTCAATAAAGTTCAAATGTTGACCATTGCCAGATTTGAAGGGCGATTTTAAATCTGGTAAAGGGAAACTTAGCATATGATAGTAAGTGACTGAGATTGACAAAGTTTCACCTGGATGAATTAAGACACGTGGTGTTTGTATACATAATATTGTAATCTATTGTGTTGTCCATGCTAAAGATACTAAGAATAAATTTAACTATAAGCAGCTGTTTTGTGTGGTATTTCATTAAGGTATGGATACTGAAGGTAGTTAAGAAATAAAGGTGGGGTGGACTTGGAGATATTGGTCACATAGCTACTTCACTGAAAGGAAAATCTGATCTTACTGTACTTGTAAATTCAACATTGTTTTGCATGTTATGTAGAGAATGCGCACCATCATGGATGAGTGAAGATCAGCTCTCCTGTTCTCTTCAGTTATGGAACCTTCAATTGATGATTATTTTTATAAACATTATAGCATTCATATAATGACCAGTGAAATAAATATAGTCGTTAGGTAAATGATCATCACGGTTAACAATTATAACAGGAAATTCCCTGAGGTACCAGTTCAATATTGATGATCCTTGCCGATGTAATAATGTATGTTGGGAAAAGGGTCGTCAAATATGCAGGACTAAAGCTGAAGCATTAGAATAGGCTAAATGGCATTGTATTATGTACAATTTGTAAAGTGTATGTCATTCCAGTTTTAGACTGTAGCCTTTGTTGCAATGGTGTGGGCTTCACATATATTATAAGGACTAGTGCTGTGTATTGACAAACAAAAGCTTGTGAAGTAGTTTGTAAGAGCAAATTTCAGTTAACAAGCAAATGAACAAAGTTCAGTTAAAATATATGATGAGATTCTTCCATAGACTTCTATTAGAAGTTATGCTCAATAGGGTGTACTAGTACACCATAAGGTGTTATGATACACCATAAGGTGTTATGATACACCATAGGGTGTACCGTTACACCCCTTTCCGCAAAGGTGTTTCAGTACACCCTAGTAAGGGTGTATCGTTACACCCCATTTTTTACTGTGTGACTAACAGATTGACTGACGACAGATTAACTGACGACTGATTGACCGACGACAGATTGACTGACGACAGATTAATTGACGACAGATTGACTGACGACCTCTAGTCACTGGTCATATGTATGAGAACCTCATTACTACCTCTAGTCACTAGTCACATGAGAACCTCATCACCACCTCTAGTCACTGGTCATATGAGAACCCCATCACTACCTCTAGTCACTGGTCACACGAGAACCCCATCACTACCTCTAGTCACTGGTTATATGAGAACCTCGTTACTACCTCTAGTCACTGGTCACATGAGAACCTCATCACTACCTCTAGTCACTAGTTACATGAGAACCTCATCACTACCTCTAGTCACTGGTCATATGAGAAACCCATCACTACCTCTAGTCACTGGTCATATGAGAACCCCATCACTACCTCTAGTCACTGGTCACATAAGAACCTCATCACTACTTCTAGTCACTGGTCACATAAGAACCTCATCACTACCTCTAGTCACTGGTCACATGAAAACCTCATCACTACCTCTAGTCACTGGTCACATGAGAACCCCATCACTACCTCTAGTCACTGGTCACATGAGAACCTCATCACTACCTCTAGTCACTGGTCATATAAGAACCTCATCACTACCTCTAGTCACTGGTCACATAAGTTAAAAATGACAACTAAGACTGAAGTACAAACATCCACACAAACATTCTGACTGTGTGGACCATACCCTACTAACTGAATATAAGTTTCAGCAGCAACTCATATCCAATAACACACAAACATACACATATTGACTACAACTCTCAGCAACAATGATCTCCTACATAACTGCACAAAATACACACACAAAGTCCAGCAACACATGACTGCACATGACATGACTGCACAAGATACACATCACACAGATTTCAATGCCCAGCATGACTGCATTGTAAACACCTACACACTCTACACCAACATATGGTCAGTGGTGACAAGTTTTACCAACCACAAACCTATATGTTGTACTTGTGGTGGTCAGACCCAGCCATGCCTCCACCACAACATTCCAAACTTAGTCCATTCCATGCACTGGCCATCAACTGCTGCACACAAACACAGCTAAAGTCAATCATCTCATTCCCCAATAATCAAAATCTAGTCAAATTCATAGAAATAAAATGAAATAAACACCATGGTGACCTAGTGAAGTGGACACATGGTGACCTAGTGAAGTTGACACATGGTGACCTAATGAGGTGGACACCATGGTGACCCAATGAAGTGGACACATGGTGACCTAGTGAAGTGGACACATGGTGACCTAGTGAAGTGGACACATGGTGACCTAATGAAGTGGACACATGGTGACCTAGTGAAGTGGACACATGGTGGCCTAATGAAGTGGACACATGGTGACCTAGTGAAGTGGACACATGGTGACCTAATGAAGTGGACACATGTTGACCTAATGAAGTGGACACATGGTGACCTAATGAAGTGGACACATGGTGACCTAGTGAAGTGGACACATGGTGACCTCATGAAGTGGACACATGGTGACCTAGTGAAGTGGACACATGGTGACCTAGTGAAGTGGACACATGGTGACCTAATGAAGTGGACACATGGTGACCTAGTGAAGTGGACACATGGTGACCTAGTAAAGTGGACACATGGTGACCTAATGAAGTGGACACATGGTGACCCAATGAAGTGGAAACATGGTGACCTAGTGAAGTGGAAACATGGTGACCGTATGAAGTGGACACATGGTGATCTAATGAAGTGCACACATGGTGACCTAATGAAGTGGACACATGGTTAATTACACAGTGTCTCCAACCCCCAGTGAAAATCACGCATGAAACCCTGCTAACGGTCTTTTATATTAGGCCATCAAATGGACAATACGATGTCCATTTCATTAATAAAGTAAGGAAAAAAACAAAAACAACAACAACAACAAAACAAAACATAAATCAACCACTAAACGTAGGTACAATTCAAGGAATTGAACTATCATGTATTGAGTTTAGGTCACTCACTAGATGGAAAGGACTCTGTGGAGTAAGCAGACAACCCGCCCACAGTCAAGCAATGGAGACTTTAAAGAGAGCTGATCTGCATGTTAGGCCCTGTAGTAGACATTGTATGGCTCCCTGTACTACAGCTCCATCCCTGTAAGACATATATGCATGTATATGTTGGTAGCAGAGCCAATCACAGGGCAAATGTCACAGCACATCACACAATTAAATAAGGCAATTAATAGGGCATGTGCAGTCCTAATTAATGCCCATCTATATGTGGTACATAGTGGGTTGAGTGTAGCTATGTATATGCTAAGAAAGGTCACTTTAAATGTAATGGCCAATACATCAAATCATTGCATTTCTGCTAGCCCTGTATGTGATGGTTACTTATATTATTGCCCGATATAATGTGGAAAAGACACCAGAGTTGGGGTCAAAATACTTTAGAAGTATTAATTGCAATTGCAAATATAGCTCCTTAGCAAATACAGATACTTCATAGTAAGTTATACTTGTACAACTGAAGAAGACACTATGTATGTATGTACGTGTAGTATGAAATCAAGTTAACACAATGATAGAAGAGATTATTAGTTCATTCCAGGTGAGACTTGTAAATTATATTACCTATGTGCATGCACAGTAATAGTACTACGTGCATGCACAGTGTTAGTACTATGTGTGTGCACAGTGCTATAGTATGTCCAAGTTGAGTTGGCGCGGTAAAAACCGTTAATAACTTTTGAACGGAAGTAGCTACGCTTCCGGGGTTTGTACCATTCGAAAGCTCGTGCCGAAGCGGTCCAGAAAATTCCCTTTAAAAACTTCTGAGTCAGCGGGGAAAGTGCAGTTTCAAAACTCAATAGAAAAGTCTATGGGAATAAATAAAACCACACGTTTCCCGCGCTACACGCGGCGGGATTTAGTCACGCGCTCAAACCGGGCCAAACACGTGCGCAGTACCTCAGAGACAATTGTAAACAAAAATCAGTCGTAGTTTGGTGACTTCGTTTCTACCCTTCTGCTTGACATTCTGGTTCATTTTAGGCTCAGGACTTTGTTGCTATTCAAGGCTACTTAACAAGAGCAAGCTACAATGTGAGGTAGGTTTGTATCACGGGTTGCTTGTCCACTCAGATTTTCTTACCTGTTTAAATAGGGCCTATTTATTTAGATACTCAGCCAATTTACTGTTTGCTGACCAAGATAATAAGATATACAATTCATCATAGACTCTACATGCCACTATTTATGCTTTAGCTGTCCATTACTCATGTCTATATAGGTACAGTTCTCTATGGTTATGGTGATGCTATTTACCACCCTCCAAATTCAACTGCTGCTTGTATCTGCCACAATTTCATGTCATCATAAAATTATATAATATATATAATTATTGTACATGTCATTATAAAATTATGGTAATTGTCTTTTTTTTTTGTATAATTTAAAAAAAGTTGAAATTTAACAAGTAGATATAAAATATAGTAAAATCATGAATAAAATGATATGAACGATTCAGTGTGAAGGACAAAGTAATACTGGAATGTGTGTGGCCATAGCTAAAGTGTAGGTGATGTGCTGGATTCTTCACATTACTGTTGAGTACTTCAGAAATTCGTCACACCAAGAAATAAGAATAGAGTTTAAATACACGCTTAAGCACACAACAATCAGACTTACTTGAGGAGGCATTCAGCCGCGGTCCTGTGCTTCTTTCCTCTAAGCTTTGTAGCTCCAGATAACCCTCCGCAACCTTCAACCAGTTTTAGCGCACAACTACAAGCTCGTACAAACTATAAACTACGAGTGATTGGGCATATATTGAATACAGCCGCGGAAGAAACTGTTTTAGCTTCTTTTTCATTTCAACAAGTAAACTTACGGGAATAATGCGCACCTTGGACCCTCCCCGTTTTTACTGTGGGCGTCGACGTTTTCGCGCGTTTGAGCTACTACTGTCATGTGACCTTAATTGGTCTCCGGTTTAGTCAAGTGCATTCCTCTTTTGCCACATTTGTGGTCGCGCCAACTCAACGTGGACATACTATAGCACTATGTGCGTGCACAGTGTTAGTACTATGTGTGTGCACAGTGCTAGCACTATGTGCATGCACAGTGTTAGTACTATGTGTGTGCACAGTGCTAGCACTATGTGCGTGCACAGTAATAGCACTATGTGCGTGCACAGTAATAGTACTACCTGTGTGCACAGTGTTAGTACTATGTGTGTGCACAGTGTTAGCACTATGTGCGTGCAGTGTTAGTACTACGTGCTTGCAGTGTTAGTACTATGTGTGCACAGTGATAGCACTATGTGCGTGCACAGTGTTAGTACTATGTGTGTGCACAGTAATAGCACTATGTGCGCGCACAGTAATAGTACTACCTGTGTACACAGTGTTAATACTATGTGTGTGCACAGTGCTAGCACTATGTGTGTGCACAGTAATAGCACTATGTGCGTGCACAGTGCTAGCACTATGTGCGCGCACAGTAATAGTACTACCTGTGTGCACAGTGTTAGTACTATGTGTGTGCACAGTGTTAGTACTATGTGTGTGCACTAGTGTTAGTACTATGTGTGTGCACAGTGCTAGCACTACGTGCATGCACAGTGTTAGCACTATGTGTGTGTGCACTATGTGTATGCACAGTGTTAGCACTATGTGTGTGCATAGTGCTAGCACTATGTGTGTGCACAGTGGTAGTACTATGTGCGTGCATAGTATTACGTACGTGCAGAGTGTTAGCACTATGTGTGTGTGCACAGTGTTAGCACTATGTGTGCAGTAGTACTTCGTGAATGCAGTGTTAGTATTAGTACGTGTATGTACAATGATAACAGTATGCATGCCTAGAGACTTACCATTATTCTCTTCTTCAATCAAGAACACCAGAACCTCAGCACAGATAGCAGCAGCCCAAGCACCATGAAATCTAGGAAATGGAAAAAAAAAAAAAAGGTTATGGCAATATTAATTCTAATGGAAAAGAAAATTAGTTATCAAGCCAAGCAAATGAAGCACCAAAGGTGTGAACCCTCAGCGCTACTATACACTAGCTAGCTGTAACAAAATAATTTCTCAGACCGAAAAAATAATATATTTGGCTATTCCTAATCAGGTATCAATACAGCTCAAGCAATGAAAACATAGATGTAGCTAATTGCTGTCTAAAGAAGTAGCTAACATGCAGGAGACTCTCACCGGTATATAGTTTCAACGTAAAACACCTGAATTCCAGCTCTCATTAACTTTTCAGTATGAAGCAAAAACTAACGTGGGAAGAAAAGAAATTATTTGCCCATGTGATTGCGACATGACGATAGGGGACATTGCCTACAAAAATTTGAACCTACACGGAGCAGACAGCTTGTTAAATCATCATCCTGAGCAAGATCATACTTAAATCAATAGTTAATTGTCAGTAATCTCCAAAATCAGCTGACAGACAGACAAACAGATGGGACGACTACTATAACCCACTTGCGCCTGCGCGCTGAGGGCTAATAATAACAATCTGGCCAATGGCACCAATATCATTGCATACTACAGAACCACTAGCCTCAGATGATACTTGATACTTTATAAATATATATCTCTGTTCTATATGCAACAGCACAGGCCACCCAACACTTTCATACTTGTTTCAACTCTAGTGTTATTAGGGCCCAAAGAGTGGGAGCTGGAGGACAACTTGAGGATGCTAGGGAAGGTCTAGTACAAAAGAATAGCCAAGTGAAGGGTGCATGGTAAGGTCATAAGGTAAGGGATAGCATCAGCAGATGAGCAGTGCAATGAGACTGTCACTAATAAAGCATGTATAGACTTGCCAGCAAAGTGTGAGCATCAACCAAGAATGGGTCAAAGCCATAGTCTAAAGAGACAGCCAAAGCAGCCAAGGGAACGCACCACTACAAGTTTACCCTAATAATGCCCACCCTGTAACAAGTAATAGGAGAATATCCTTAACTCTTCAACTTTTTGGTTGGACATAAATCCAGTGTGGTAGACTCAATGCAGGTGAACCTAAGTCATGCCCCAAAACAAAAACAAACAAACAAACAAACAAAAAAAACTCTGGAAAGATTTGTACCTAGACAATAAAAGAGGCAGGGCCACCAACATTATCACTATTAGGGATGAGGCCTGGTTATGTTCACACCCGTTATCAACTTACTTCATGACACTTGCTTCACCAACATCCTGTATTGACTAGCCTTGATACATCAGCAGTATGTTGCTACCTGAAAAATAAGCCAAAGGGAAATGCCATCACTACTGGACAAGATAATACACTTGAGGTCCTGCTGTATAAAAATTACATGGATATAATAGCTATATGATTCCATTCAATTTTTATAGTTGTGCCGCCATTCCACTTAGCTACTCTAGTCTAGCTATTAGGTGAGCGAATTTTTTAATTCACTGATATTATTACGAGTAAGTGACAAGTAGTACCCTTTAGATACTTGCTAACCAATGATAGGATTAGATGGAGGGACAAACATACAAGCCTAATGCAGCTGTCTTGTGAAACCACTGAAGATGACTCTAAGATATATATGTCAAGTTTACATAGCAAACAACCAGTTTCCATTTTTTGTCAGACTTACATACTAGCAAACTCAAACAGGCACCTTGTACACACTATTTGTCTCAAACTATTTAAGAAACTAGTGTACAGAATTATTAGACAGTCCTCCTCTCCCACATCACTAGAGTATTACTAGATTGGCATTACTTTTTTTAAGGGGCAAAGCTTTTAACTTGAAAGCTGAGTGTGATACTTTCATTTAACCGAACCGCCATAATGAAAAGTTAGTCTCATGTACCGATTCACTTTACCAATCGCTAATCGAGTGTAGAGGTTCCAGGTTGGTAAAGGGTCTCGCCCTCCCCTCGCTTTATTATCTAGCTTTTTTGCGTTGAGCCACGGGGCGGTTACGGGGCTACTAGCTAGATTACTGAACTCAGTCTTGGTAGCAACCGTGACAGAACAGTGAGTAAAGCCTACACAAACCAAAAGCGGTTGATTTAAATTTACAGCTTCTTACCCAATGCACGGATGATCCTTGTGTCTTACAACTAATATATAGTTTGTTTCGAGTTCATATTCAAGGGTTTTTGTACGCACCTGTGCTAATCAATTAATTGGGTAAAGGGATTTACAACTACTTAAACGGCTTCTCAAAGTGGTTCGGTAAAGCGTCACCTTTTCAATTACTATGGTAAGTTGATTTGTGCAAAGACAAATGCTGTTTTTACTTTCTTGAATTGCGTTGGCACTTTTACCATATTAAGATGTAAGCTGCAATTTCAGGTTTTATTTAATTGTCTCCTTTTTTTTTTTTAAAGCCAAGACTATCCCTGGCAGATGAAACCAATGAGACTCAGGTTAATGTTAATGTCATAATATAATTTTAATAATTATTAGAAATAACCACATATACATATTTAGCTGTCTTGTTCTCAAACTTAGCTATCAAGCATGCCTTGAAATTCTTCATTAGAACTTTAAGCTCTTCAGCTTCCTCGTTGTTAGTGCTGTGAATAAAAACATTAAAATTTAGTAAAGCTAGCCACTATGAATATAGCTTGCACAATGACGCATAAAGTGTGCTTTATAGAATCTTGCCCACTAAATTGTGAACCACATAAGACCAGCATAATGATATGCACATTAATTGTAAACATTCTATAACTTTTTTCTCAATGAATCCACAGCAATTCGTAAAAATGAAGATTGGCTATGTATATAGCTATATTCTATATCTAGAGTGCTATACCGTACGACTATAGAAATAAAAATAACAACTCACCACCAGAAGAGTAGTCGTTTCTAAAAAGTGCTCCAAGAGAATTCAAATTCTTCTCACTTGCTATTAAACAATAGCGAAACCTTACCCATTGATCTTTGTCATTCGGTAAGGGGTTTTCCAGCCAAACGGCGATGTCATGGTGACACTGTACCACTTTCGCAGCAACAATTCTAAATTTGGTACGGGTCGCAAATAAAATTAATTCATCTATTGTATTGCTGTATTTATTTATTTATTCAATCATTGATTATTTCATGTTTTATTATTATGATAAATGAAAAGATGACAAGTTTTCTCACCACTAATCTAGACAATAAAGACAATGAAAAGCAATTGAGTAAAATATCTAAAAGTGAATAAATAAAAAAATCCAAGCAATTATTGTTTGCTGGTGTAGTTAAAAATTGACACTGCCTTCTTCCCTGCACTGCTACAGAAAGCCTCTGGAAGAGATGGCTGGTGAAATTTTTATCACCTGATTCGTGTGTCAGGCAATTTTCCGACTCTAAATAAAAGGCAGCGAGTTGAGGCCAACAAGCCACTGAAATAGATAAATAAGTTAATGATTTTAATTAATTTATTTCACTTCATATAATAAAGAATCAATTATTCTCATTTTAATATAAATATATATATAAACAAGTAAATGAATACATAACAATAAATAAATAAAATTTCCAGCCCTTTGCTAGACATCTCTTGAGTGTGATTATAAATTATATTTCTCCGTTATTAACTATTTAATTAATTTAATTAATTTTTGATTTAAATACTTTTCACTTGTAATTTTCATTATTCATCAACAACGTAAAATAATAACTAAATTAATTAAATAACAATAAATAAATAAATTTCCAGCCCTGTGCTATGTAGATATCTCTTGAGTGCGATTATAAATTTTACTTCTCCTATTTAATTAATTTTTGATTTAAATATTTTTCACTCGTAATTTTCATTATTTCAACAACAATGTAAAATAATAACTAAAATTAATTAATTAATGAAATATACAAATGAATAAATAAATTGAGTATATAAATAAATAAATAAATATAAATAGATAAAGAAATAAATAAAATAAATACACATACATAAATAAATAAATAAATAAAGAAATAATTAAAATAAATACACACATAAAATAAATAAACTAAATAAATAGGAATGAACTAATCAATAAATAAATAAACAAAGATAAATAAGTAAGTAAATAAAGAAATAAAGAAAGGAAGCAATAAAATAACAAATGAATAAACAAATAAACAAATAAAAAATATACTATTATTGTTATTATTATTATTACTATTATTATTATTACTATAATAATTATTATTATTACTATAATTATTATTATTACTATAATTATTATTATTACTATAATTATTATTAAATAATAAATAAATAAATAAATAATAAATAAATAAATGTATAAATAAGTAAAAAGTTCATAAATAAAACATAAACATTTAAAATAAATAATTAATGAATAAATAAACTGACTTTTAGACAGACAAACTGAAAAAGAAACAAAAAAGTAATCGAATAAGAAAGAATTAATACTGAGTTGGTCCACAAACAGTTTTCAAATTTGGGTACAAGAAGTTTGCAAATAGTTCACAGTTCAGTTCATGAACACTTTGTTAACTACCATGTGTACTCCTACTCAAAGAGTTTACAAGTAGTTTGCAAGACTGTCATTGTGAACCAATTGTGTATATCTTGGCAACCACTTGTAAACCTCAAACATTTGTTAACTTAGTGGAAACTACAAGTTCACAATTTGTAAACTACCCTTGTAAACTCGGGCTTTTGGCCCTGTGATACAATGCTTCACTTAAAGTATTTCCTGGGCCAAAAGTAGAAATGATGAGCAGGAAACTTTATCTTCAACAAACACTGATCACTGAGCATGTACTACCAAGAACTGGTCGGATGAGGTCAATAAAGTAGCTACTCAAAATAAATATGTATGAAAAGTAGTGCATGAATAGTGTGGTGGAAGCAGCTGGGAGAGAACCAAGTAGGCTGCCACCAGAGTAGCAGAAAGCACTTACACAACCCTTTCACAGGCCCTTAGCTAGCCAGCTGCTGCTGTTTAAAGCAGAACAGAAGGTTCACAAGAGTTAAGTGTGGTAAAGCATGACACTGAGAAACACATGCTCAGACCAGCCATTATATATTTAACACGTTGCACTGGTTTAGCTCCTGCTGTGGCTTCCTCTGGATCCGGGCATCCAGGAGTCGCCACTGCTCTGGGCTGTGTGTGTGCCGGGTGGTACCGAAGGTCGGGCTTGTCGTTGTGGTTTGAGAGGCGGGGTTTGGGGTTACATTGGCCCCTCGGCCTGGCCAATTACTTCTTATTTGCACCAGCTGCTGGTGCCAAATAAAAGCCTCCATCCCCCAAACCATAGTACTCTCACACACCCCTCTTCTCGCTACCACCCTCGATCCTACCCACTCTACACCTACGCCGCTTATCTACCCCCCCCCCCCCCCCCCCCCCCCCTTTTTTTTTTTTGTTTTGTAATCGTGATATCTTGCAACAACAATTAGGGAAAATATGACAATCACACATAGTCAGCAGGTGCGTGCTTGGACCAGCCTTGGTAGGTACCAGCTATCGTGCACTGTCCCCTTGGCCGCTGGCCGCGATCTGCCTTTGGCTCACCGTCTGCGAAGGTCCTGCGCTCCCTCCCGCCAGTTCCTTCGAGAATGCGGCCAGCTGCTCCCTGGGAGTCCTCACATACAGCTGGTACGCCGAGCTCCGCCACCTGCCTAGCATCTTAATGGTGGAATCCTCCACGCCCTGCCTTGCTGCCGTCGTGGCCGCTCCACTTCGGAAGCTGTGCCCGGAGTAAGCTCTGCTGTCCACTCCTGCCTTCTCAAGTGTTCGCTTCACCTCCGCCACCAGCCTTGGCCTGGTCAACGGGCTTCCGTCCTGGAACCTGAAGAAGGGGCCAGGCCCATTGCCTCTGCTTACCATGAATGCCAGGACGGCAGCTACCGGGCACAGCTCGTTGTCTGTCTTGCCGATGAAGACATCCACCCCAACCCTGAAGGGGTCTGTTTTGGATGTTTTCAGCCTTATACGCAGCAGTGTAGGAGCCTGCCGGCTGTCCACAGTTACGTCCTCAAAGGTTAGGTGTGTTTTCGGGCAGAACGAGCCTGCCGAAGGAACGGTGATCTCGCCCGACCGGAAAAACCCAAAGAAGCACATAGTGCAAGCCGCCCATAGCATGGTTTCCCTCGCCTTGCCAAACCTGTTTCAACCTCCGGAGCAGGGATGGCATCACCAGCATCTTGGGTGACCGGCTCGATGACGTGGCCCTGGCCTGAAACAGCTTGATGCCTTTGGTTACTTGCTCCAGCTTTGGCATCTGGCATATTCCTGGGTCTCCCAAGCCCATTGCAATGTGGCCATGCCTGATCGCCGCCAAGTAACACCTAATTGATGTCGCAGTCACGTTCTCCCTGGCCAGCTGAGTGACGAAGCGGCACAGGAGCAGTTCTGATGTCGGCCACGGGCTCAAGTTTGCCGCCCAGCAGAATCTCCTGTACCTCCCCTGCGCCGAGCCGTATACCCTCCCCGTAGAGCTTGCTATGCTGCTCTCACGGTAGCGCTCCACAGCTCTGTCCAGCTCGGCAGGTCCAGTCCGGTCGCTTGATCAGCAGGAGGTCCAGCAGTGCCTCCGGGATGGCTGTTGGTTCTGCTGTCGCCTGTGGACACCGGTTACGAAATTTGTCCAACTCATTCCTCGACAATGCGTCCGCCAGGACATTCTCTACTCCCCTAATGTGAGAGGCCACCAGTGCCACCTCAAATTCTGCTTGAACGAAGGCCAGGCACCTCGCCAAGTGCATGGCCTCTCTGTCCCTTGAGCTTCCCTTGCCTATGATTGACACCACTGCTGTGTTGTCACACCTGGCCAGCACCGTCCGACCTCTCCATTTCCTGCCCCACAGCACCGTTGCTACGACATTTGGCACCAGCTTTTTAGCCGTGATGTGCCACTGCTCTGTCTGGCCTGCCCATGGTAGTTGGATCCACCGAGAGCCCCAATACGCAGCCCCACCAGCCCGATGCATCCGACACCAGCGTTATGGACGGGACCTCTGCCAGGCCTCTCAGCAGCTTCACTCCATTCCGGCCTGTGCTGAACTGCCACCACCACTCGATATTCGATCGCGCCTCCCTGCTCAGCCTCACAAAGTGTTCTGGTTTCTTTGCCGTCGTTGAGAGCTCAATCAGTCTCCTCATGAAGGTCCTGCCAGCTCTGATGACCTTGCACGCGTGCGACAGCGTTCCAATCAGGGACAAGAGGTCCCGCTTCCTGCAAGCTTTCCTGCCTCTCCAGCCAGCCAAGTCAGAGGTCAGCCGTATAAGCTTGTCCTCCGGCAGGCGGAGCTCCATCGCCACCGTGTCAATGTCGATGCCCAAGAACGTTATGCACGTTGCCGGGCCATCGTCCTTCGCTGGTTCCGGCGGAAGGCCCAGCTTGTCGCAGGTCTCGTGCATGACTGCATTGTTACGTGTGCATTCCGCCAGATCTGCACCCATGGTAATAAAATCATCCACATAGTGGAAGACGTGTGATGTACCATGCCTCTTCATCACCCACTGGGCCGCATCTGCTAGTGCAGTGAACAGCAATGGGGCCAACCTCAGGCCAAATGGGAGCGTCGTATCGACGAACACCTTGTCCTTCCATAGCATACCCAAGAGGGGCCTGTCGGCTGGGTGTACAGACACCTGGCGGTAGGCTTGCTTTATGTCCATCTTCGCCAGCAGAGCCCCACGCCCCAACCTTGCCGCTAAACCTGCCACCTCGTCCAGCATGACGTAAGACAGAGAGGCTAGCTCCTTGCTGATACCGTCGTTCACGCTGGCTCCCTCCGGTGCCGACAAGTTCAGGATCAGTCTGAACTTGCCCGGCCTGCTCTTCTTGGGGATGACACCAAATGGGCCAAGTATTCCTCCACAACGCTACTGTGCTCAGTAGTCGATGGCATGTTGTTGCCCTGCGCCCTCAGCGGGGCTCTAGTGTGGTCATAGCCCACCTTGAAGCCCTCCTTTATACCGCGAAGGATCTCCCTGACCAACACTTGGTCGGGATGGCCTTCCAGTTCCTGCGCCCACATGCCACTGTCCAATGGAGTGGTCACTCTTGTTAAGTTCTCTGGCAACAGCGGGCCTTCCCTCCCCGGACACTCCACCAGCGCCTGCACCTGCCTGCCTTGTACCACGCGATGTACATCATTGGCATCTGCAATTGACACAAACACGCCCGCAACCTCATGATCTTGGCAGCGATCAGCTAGCCACTAGCCATTGGCTCTCGCCTTGTCCCCCCCCCCTCCCCCCTCCCCTCTGACCCGCCAGCCTATCCCAACACTTGTCCCTGTCTACCCACCCTCACCCCCGACCTACCCACCCATGCCTTCCCTCCTCTGGTAGGCCGTCCTACTTCCCCTCCCCCCCCGGCTGGACGACGCCAGCGCATTCCGCCTTCCCTCTCTTGATTTTTTTTTTTTGACCAATACAATGCATGACAACACTGATGTGACCGATTGTAAGTAATCACCCAGCTAATCTACGATGTCAGTCTCTGCCCTCGGCCTTGCTAGGGCTTCACCTGTCCTGTTGGTGCCCGCTCGGTCCCGCCTTGCACTTCGCAAATGGGTGTGGGTCTCTGCAGCTGCTGCACGCATGCAGGTATCTGCATGCCTTGCCATGCCGGCAGTCCCCATTGAAGCGATTATACTTCAGGCATACCTCTTGCCCACTCCAGCTGCCACTCCTTGCCTGGGGTAGGTTTGCCACCCCTGGCCCTGCGCCCCATGGGAGCTTCCTTGTCGCATATGGGCACTCGGCCGACTGGTGGTCCAGGCCCTGGCACTTGCTACACCAGCTCTCCCTCGATGCTTCCTGCCCCGTGAAGCATTGGGCATACAGGCTGGGGTCCACTTTTGCCCACGGTAAGTCAGGGTTGCCAGCCGCATCCTGGCGAAAGTTCTGGTCATAGACCACCCACGACGGCCACTTAAACTTCTTGCTGGCCTTCGCAATTGACGCCTGATAGCCCATCAGATCCGCCAGCCTGCCCGGCTGGTGGGCCAGGAGCACAGTTGTATATAGGGCGTAGCATTGCAGCCATGTTGCCAGGTCCGGGATCACCCGTCTGGACTTCATCAGGTCAGCCGCCTGCACCACCACAATCTGGTTATCCCCAAGCTGGGAGTTCGGCCGGCCCTTGCCTTTCGCCGGGGGTAGCTCAGCAAAGTCTATATATTCGTTGCTCTGAATTCTCTCCACTAGTCTTTTGGAGATGGGGGAAAGGCCTGCTCCTAGGTTGACCATAGGTGACCTTGCTTTGCCCCCACCCTCGGCCCCCGTGGGCCCTGGTCTAAGCACCATCCCACTACTTGGCTCCCTGCTTGCTGAGCCAATCTCTTCCTCCTCCGCATCCAGCTCTCGGATCCCACCGCTCGCCAGCTCATTGTTGCTTGGTAGCACACCCAAGCCACCTGTCCACCAAACAACTATAAAGATAGTCATGCTTGCACTGCCCTCGCACCTCGCCCACTAATACTACCCCCCCCCCCCCCCCCCACTAGCCTTCCCACCTTCCTTCACCGGGCAAATGCCCATCCTCTACCCCTACTTAATTTCTCTCCCCCAGCACAGCGGTGCCTCTACTGGCGATTGGCTACTCGCACTTGCCCCCATGCCAAGCTCCTCTTTTTGCGCCCCCCCTGCTCCATGCTACTGCGCTCTTTCCCGCTGCCAGCTGATTGTTCTCTGCCCACGGTCCAGCTCCCGCTATTTCCAACCGCATGCTCTTGCCATGCTAGCGTGTTCCATGCCTGCTTCACCTTCTCAGCCTTCCGCCCCCGTGACGAGACCCCTGTCATCGTGTTCTCGCCTGCCACCTGCTGGCATCTCGCTGCATGCTCCCACCCTGCTCAGCCTGCCACCTGCTGGCAGTACGCTGCCTGCTGCCTCGGCGTCACTCTTGCCATAATAGTGCGCCCTGAAGCCTGCCACCTGCTGGCAGTACGCTGCCTGCAGCCTCGGCGTCACTCTTGCCATGATAGTGCGCCCTGACCGCTCTCGGCCCCTGCTCATCACTCTTATGCCATGCTAGCATACTCCATCCTGCCCCCCAGCCTCCCTAGGGCTGCTACGTCTCGCTGGTTTGCTCGGGGCTTCGCTCACTACGGCCCGCATGCCTATTGACCTCCACAAACCCCTCTGCTGAGCACACACTTGCACACGTGCTCCTGCCTCTCGTGCGCCAGCATATACCCCCTATGAGGGAAGCGCATTCCTCTGCCTATACTCTTGCTTGTTCCCTGCCCACACGAGCTCTCCCACCCCCTGCCTACCCCTATACTACACGACTACCCTATGGGGAAGGCACTAGCTCCCCATAAGTTCACAGCCGCGTGGCTGGAGAAGGGCTGGCTGAGGAGACCCCTCCCCCCTTGTCCCTAACCTATACCCCTGTCTCACCTCCCACACTGCTTTCTCTCTGAGCCTCCTGAATCTTTCCGAACACCCCAGCAATAATGGCGTCCAGCATCTTTGGATCCAAATTCATCGCTGCCACTATGGGTGCTGTCCCTGAACCTGAAGCTTCCTCACTCGCCATCTTACTCCAGCTAGTGATGCGCTTTAAAAGTCTCGCTCGCTCACTAATAACACGACAAGATTTGTTGTCCCTGCTGCCACTATACGGGTTTGCTGGCCTGGCACTGCTTGTCTGTGACAACTGCTAGCATGTGGTCCCTTGACTTCGCGCCTCAACTTAAATATTCATCGTCGTCCCTTTCCCACTATCCTTCCGCATTTGGGCTACTCCTATCTGCATGGCCCGGTCGCTCCCAGTGCCGATGTTAACCCCGGTTAACTAGAATATTAACCTCTATAAAACCAGTCTGGGCATGCTCAATGAAAGTCTGGTGACACAGGAAAAAAATGATGCAATGGGAAGTGGGAGATAAATGGAATAAGTAATTAGCTAGTACAGAAAATAATAGAATAATAAGGCATGCTAATAATCTAATAATAATGTGATGTGTTTAGTGTTTCTAGTGGGAGTGTTCAGGGGTGTGGTTTATAGGAATGTGGTAGGTATTCTACCACAAATAGGACTAAAACTTTACACCAAATGGATTTTCCCAATAGCTACAACAAATAAAATTAAGTATTTCAGTACACTAAAGAACCTACACCAGGTCAGACAGTGTCATGTAGGACTTGAAATGCATATGAATCTTTGGATTCACTTCCAGAGGATTATGGAATGTTAGCATAAATGAATAATTTTGGACCTAAAATATGCATTACAGTGCACAAACAGAACCTAATGAATGGAACAATGCTCTAACTATGAGGTCTGAAGGTGGGTCTATATTCTCTTTGGGCTGTATAGTACCAAATAGTCACTCAGAATAATTAATGATATTCATTTAATTTAGTAAACATGGCAATAACTATATTCATAATTATATTGACAAAGTATATCTGCAGTGATCAATAATAATATTAAGCTAATGGGGGAAAATAAACATATTGTGTGATAAGGTCCCTATACCAGCAGAGTAGGAAATGTGCAGACTGAGCATATGGTGTTGGTCAGCAAGTATAAAGACACTACACTCAATAAAAGGTATCACCTAATGTGGGAGAGACAGTCAACTAAATATGAACTTACAGACTTTTCAGTCCAGTTCTGGTTCAGGGAGTGGACTAGGTTTGACCACGAGGTGATTCATTAATGCTATTGATAAAGAGGACAGCTCACAAGTTTAGTCAAGAAACTCCATGAAATCAGCAAAGCCTACATATTTCTTTCAATTCAATTTTGCACTCATTCTAAAAAGTGTTTCTGTTTCACATAGTGTGTACGAACTATCCTGAAATTATTTGTCCCTAATTTACTGCAGACCCAGCTTTACAATCACGTAAAAATTTTCGTGAACAACAACCAAAACTGGCATTATGTCTGCTATGTATTAGGTAAAGTATCTTCAAAAATGTAGGTACGTCTAGCTGACTATGATAGGTCATTCCTCTCCTCATTACCCAGGGCCATAGCAAAGGGTGCGGCCGGTGCGGCTTTGGCCGCACCACTTTTTTTTCAACTCTAATTTATTATTCAGCGCATGCGCAGAAACACTTTGGAATACAATGTAAGGTAAGGGTCGGCGACACCAGAGCCACGCGCACGCAAGACCAGTACGAGCCATCCTGCAGTTCTTATCAAAGAATTCTTCTGATTGGTCCCCTAGCCCTAGCCCTAGCCCTTGCGCGGCGCTATAATTGGTCACGCGCTGCGCTATAATTGGTCATATGATTTGATTAACCAATGAAATGAGTTTTTTGATAAGAACTGCTGGACTGTAGACCAGTACCGCAAGACGGAAGACCAGTAGGCTTCGAAGCTGATGAGTGCCGCGGAGGTTCCTGAGAAACCATACCAACCAAAGGAAGCAAGTCTATGGTTAATCTTGGTGATGCCAGCTACGAATGTATCCTCCGAAAGATATTTTAGTGCTTTAAGACGCATAAAGACGTATTTAAGATCTACTATCAAGCAAGAACGTCTTAATTAATTGATGCTTCTTCACATTCATAAAACAAGAACAGATGAAATAGATTTAAAGTGTATTGTCAATGAATTTATAGACGAATCCGAACACCGTAGCAGTATTTTTTCAAAGTTTTAAGTTCATAGCATTATTGTTTTAAGAACTTTAGTCATTTAAATCTGTTGTAATAAAAATTTTGAAAATTGTAATGTTCATAATATTTAAAAATTAGAGGTCCTTTTTACTGGTTTTATTGCTGTTTAATGTCCGTTGTCTATGGTGTTTGGAGGGAGGTAGGGACCTAGGTGCTAAGTGGGTGTAATTGCAATTAGCGGTTAGCACTCCTTATCACCCACTTATCTTACCAGCTGAAGTGCTCTTTATTTTGTATACACTAACCCCACTATTACTTATTTGTTTGTGGGAGCTGCCTGCCGACTCCAGCGTTTGGGGGTTGAAGGTGGTGCCTTCACCTCCTGATCGGCTTTTGTTACTATTACTTATTGGCTAGTCAACCCTTTACCTAGGACCAAACCTGTCATGCCCGTGTGGAGACATGGGCAGAGAATATGATGCTTCCCAGTTGTGGGGCGGGTGTTCGAGGACTGCGCACAGTTCGCGAATGCTCCACAGTCTCTGGGGACAGCTAGGTATCGCTGCCACCAGAATCAGGCAAGAGAACTAGCCTCACTTTGAGGGTCTTAATAAAACTCTTCGGTAAACCTGACTAAAGTATAACACGTGGCGAGAGGGCTTATGAGATGAGACCTCTCGCAAAAGTGACCAATCACGGTGACACACAACTTTACTGCAGGTGGCCTGCGCACAAAATGACTACGACTGACTACACACATAATGATACACATGCGCAAGCACTTGATGTCCAAACTCTAACTACCATGCATACATACAACACACACACAACTGTTCATAAGTTCTATCTTTCTCTGTTCTTCTCTGCCTTCTTATGTGGGCTGGCCCACATCTCCCCCCTCCTCTTTGAGACTGGTGTCACGGTCGCTGTCTCCACCGTGACATCTGCTAAGATCGTCCGCAACAACATTACTGCTTCCAGTTCTATATTCCACACGAAACTGGAACTCTGCCAGCTTCAATGCCCAACCGTAGACCCGACGGTTCTTCTGTCGTCCACACATCAACCACACTAAGCTCTTATGATCTGTAAGTACAGTGAATTGCTTCCCATACAGATAAAAAGCAAAATGAATAACAGATTGATACAGTGCCAACCCTTCTAGTTCCTGAGCGCTGTACCTCTTCTGAGCATCCTTTAACTGCCTGGAGTAGAAGGCAACGGGCTTCCACTCTCCCTCGCGTCTGACCGACAAAACTGCACCCACTCCTGAAGCACTGGCGTCACATTCCAGACAAAATACGTCTTCCTTGCATGGCACACACAAACACACATGGTTACACAACGAAACACACAACTTACTAAAAGCATCCAGCATGGAGCTTGTCCACTTCACTTCCCCTGGTGAGGTCTTTGCCGTGTGAGGAGTCAGAAGAGACGACCACTCATGGAAGTCACGAACAAACCTACGGTAGTACCCTATGAGTCCTAAGAAAGCTCTCAGTTGCTTTCGTGTCTTAGGAACTGGGTGTTCCTCCAACGCCTTCACTCTAGCTCTTGGTACCATCATGACCCCCTCACCTACGACATGTCCTAAAAACTCCAACCTCTTCTTCCCAAACACACACTTACTCTTCTTGCACGTCAACCCAGCCTCTCGCAATACCCCAAACAACGTCCTCAAGTGCCTAACATGCACCTCCCAATTCCCCGAAACTATCAAAATGTCGTCAATATACACTTTCGCAAACTCTGCACATCCAACTAAAACCTCGTCCATTAGTCTTTGAAAGACCGAAGGAGCATTACAGAGTCCAAACGGCATACGCCTGTATTGGTATTTGCCGAAGGGACAAATGAAACACGTCTTTTCTCTGTCCTGCTCCTCTACCTCAACTTGATGAAATCCCTTGGCCAAATCGACCTTGGACAACACAGACCCACTTCCCACTCTTTCTAACAACTCGTCTAACCCCGGAATGTAATATGGCTCCTTCACCGTTACTTCATTGAGCCTCCTGAAGTCAACACAAAGCCTAATACCACCTCCTGGCTTCTTTACCGGTACCAACGGCGAAGCCCAACAACTCTTGCTCCGCTCTATCACCCCACATTCCAATAGATTGTCTATCTCCTCCCTCACAGCGTCTCTAATACCCATAGGAACCGAATACGGAGACTGCCTGATGGGTGGACTGTCTCCAGTATCGATACGCATCCGTACTCTAGCCGTATTCCCTGGCACATCCGAAAATACATCACCAAACTCACTAACAATCTCCTCTAACTCTTCTACTACCAACCCTTCACAATCCTCCCTCAACACATTCCTCTCTTGATTATCTTCCTCCAGCACTAAGTCCAACCTATTAACTCCTTCCCTCTCCCTGAACTTCTTCAGGCAGTTCACATGCACCACCTTTGCATGCAACTCCTTCCCAACCTTCCCAATCTTATAATTTACCTCTCCCATCCTCTTCAGAACCTTGTACGGACCTTCCCAGGAGTCTGCTAACTTGCACGACATCCCAGGAATCCTGTACAAGACCAGCTCTCCCTCTACAAACTCCCTCAACTTGCTACCCTTGTTGCAGTACCTCAACCTGCCTTCCTTCCCCTTACACATCTTTAACGCAGCACAATCCCTCATTCTCTCCAGTCTATCCATTAATCCAGCAACCCATTCACACACATTTCTCTCCTTCCCTTCAGTCTCATAAATCCCGTGGTACAGGGCATCCAACGGTGTCCTGACCCTAAACCCGAACACAAGATCAAAGGGACTGAACCCACTATCCGAGTGAGGCATCTGCCTCAGCACATAGAGTGCTAAGGGTACCTGTCCTACCCAATCCACTTTCTCATCCACACACCTACCAAGCACACTCTTGAGGGTCCCGTGCATCCGTTCCACTGTCCCATTAGTTTGTGGATGATACGGCGACGTCCTCACCTTCTGAACCCCCAACAGCTGGCACAACTGCTTGACCACTCTCCCACAGAACTGCGACCCTTGGTCCGACAGCATCACTTCCGGAATGGCAGTCCTGGAGAAGATGCACCAGAGTCCCTCTGCAACAGCCTTGGCAGTTACACTCCTGAGAGCTACGGCTTCTGGCCATCTGGTTGCCAGACAGATGTACGTGAGCAGAAACCTGCATCCGCCCTTCCCTTTAGGCAACGGACCAACCAAGTCTACCGCTATGCTCTCAAAAGGCTCTGACAGCGCAGGCCTGTCAACGACGGGAGCCTTCCTGGGTCTACCCTTACCCTTGATCTGGCACACCTCACAACTCGAGCAATATTCTAGTATCTCCCTGCCCATTCCTGGCCAAAGAAAGTGTTTCCCCACTAATCTCACAACCTTCTCTCCTCCCAAGTGTCCACACTTCTCATGTCCCAACTTCATAATCTTTCCTCTAAACTCCTTAGGTACCACTATCACGTCGACAAATTCTTCCCACGACACATACATACCTCTCAACAACAACTCTTGATCCCACTTGAATCCTCTCTCTCCTCTCTTCCCCAACTCTCTCCACGTCTTTAAACTCTCATCAGCTAACAAGCACTCTCTAAATCTCGTCCCATCAGAGCCCTTCCCCATAGGCCCTATTCCCCTCGCTAAATCGTTTAACTCTCGTTCGGAGCTGCTCACAGCTACTGAACTTAACTCTTTTGCCACCCCTTCTTCCTCTTCTTCTTCTTCCTCTTCCCCAGCTACACTCTCCCTCAAGCTCTCTTGCATTGCTTCTGCCTCCCCCTTTTCGACCGAAGTTTCCAACTCTTCTCCCAAGCTCTCCTGATTAAACTCCTCCACTGTGCACCACAAATCCTCCACTTCTGCATCGCCCTCACACATATCTAACTCTGCCTCCGCCTTGGCCTGACTTCTCGTCAAGACCTTGACTTCGGCTTCCCTCCTAGCTTCTGCTTCACTCTCTCGTTGGAAGTCGGCAACTGCCAGTGCATAGGCCTTGACAGCTTCCTCATCCCTCAAACTAACAGGAACAATACTAGTAACCCCCTCTCTCTCATCTATCATGGCTAATTTCGACCTCTTCACTCCCCCTACTTCATAAGTCACCACAGTACTCCTGTGTGTCTTCTTGGTGCCATGGAAACTCTCCACATGCACGTCCCCGCAGTCCTCATGACTGTCAGTTAGCAACTCTCTGGGTATGACTCCCACACTAGCCCCAGAGTCTACTAAAACTTTACATCTCACCCCATTCACCAGACCCCAAGCAATATTGTCCTTCTTTCCCTCTACCACTAACTTAGCAACTCTACCACCTTCCTTCTTTACAGGCACTCCTACCTTCTTCACCGTACAATCTGTACTCCTGTGACCCTGCTTCCCACAACTGTAACAGGTCACGACTCTAAACCCAGCACCCCCGCTGCTAGATTCAGAACTCTTGCCCTTATGGCAATCCACTGCTCTGTGGCCCTTCGCGCCACACGTAAAGCACGTAAGCTCTCTACTTACAAATCCCTCTCTTCTCTCGGTCTTAATCCCACTCCTTTCTCCCGCAAAATCTCCCATCCATGGTCTATAAAAATTCCCCTTCTGTCTCCCCGACATCCACGTTTCCCACACGTCTCTCAACCCTTCAGCACTCTTGATTTCTCTCCCCTCCAAATATACTCGACCCGCCTGTGGCATGACCTTCCTCGTCAAAGCCATAGCCAGTGCCACCACACACCGCTCCTTCGTATCACAACCTTCTAGCACTCCCCTACAGACTCGCAGGATCTGCTCACAAATCTCACCTGCGGACTTCTGCTTCATGCCTTCCCCTGACAGCTCGAACAACTGGTGTCCGTAAGTGAGTGGAGTCTCACCCACTGACTTCAGCAAGATTCCCTTCACCTCCTCATAACCAGCACCCCCTTCTCGCACGCTGCTAATCCTTGCACACAACCCCTCAGGCAATCTGGGGAACAGCCTCTCTGTCCACCCTGCTTCTCCAACCTCTGACTCCTTCATAACCCGTTCGAACTTGCCCAAATAGTCCACCAACTCTGTACCTTCCCTGTACGACCCCATAGCCTTCAGCTTTTCCTGCATTAAATCTCTCTTGTCTCTCCTGTTATCCTCTTCCCTCCTTCTCACAATTTCTTCCTCCTTCTTTCTTTCCCAATCTCTTTTCCTGGCCTCCTCGGCCTCCCCCCTCCTCTCTTCTTCGCGTCTCCTACGCTCAGTCTCCTCAGCTCTATATCTCTCCAACTCCTCCCGTCTAACTCTCTCTTCTGCCTTGCGTCTCTCTTCTTCTTCCCTTCTACGTTCCCTTTCTTCCTCCTTTTGTCTCTCGTCCTTCTCAATCATATACCTCAATAACACACTGAGCTCGCTCTCTTCCCTCCTAGCCATACTCTCTTCCCCTGTCTCTTCTCCTCCCTCTACTACCTGTTCTGATTCTACCTCCAGCCCCACCTCTACAGACTCACTACCACTAGCGTCCTGCTCTCCCGACCTGCCCTCCGTGCCTCTCCAAGGATAGGGTGATCTCTTCGAGTCACTGGGTACGTACGTAGGCCTGTAGTCGCTATCCAAGAGCGTCGCCTTCTTCACGGACTTCTTCTTGTGACCGACGGCTCTGACCTCAGGCATAGGGAAGTGAGTGTCCTCGCTGCCCTACTGGATAGCTGTACAACAAAAAAATAATACAATGGATTACAAAAATTAACAAAGGGAATTACGTTTACAACAAAAAAAAATGCGACACAAATTATACACGAGGTGAATGACACACAAAGGTCCCACACTGTTCGGGAATGTCTTCCAGCTCAGTCTGGGTGCTTCCTTGCACGGCCGAAGCGTGTAGGAAGGTAGTCTCCGCAACCTAAGTCGGGATCCTGCCGGTAAGTTGATCCACTGCCGCCTAAGCCCAGTAGAAGCGTCTGATCACCACCGCCTAAGCCTGGTGCTCTCAAATTCGGATTTCTCCTTCTCGTCGCCGCTGCCGCCCAACAAGAGTGTTAGTTCCCTCCGCCTAAGCTGAGAACCGCGTGCCCTCTTCGGAATGTCTTCCTTCGGGATGTAGGTCGACTAGACTGGAACTCGTTCCGCCCTGTCTTGGATTGCGTTTGGTCTTTCTTCCTCACAAGCTAACTTGCTGCGAGTTCGTTTAGGTAGTCTCCAGTAGAATATCTTCTCCAGAGATCCCACCGCTGCCACCAGTTTCTGTGGGGCGGGTGTTCGAGGACTGCGCACAGTTCGCGAATGCTCCACAGTCTCTGGGGACAGCTAGGTATCGCTGCCACCAGAATCAGGCAAGAGGACTAGCCTCACTTTGAGGGTCTTAATAAAACTCTTCGGTAAACCTGACTAAAGTATAACACGTGGCGAGAGGGCTTATGAGATGAGACCTCTCGCAAAAGTGACCAATCACGGTGACACACAACTTTACTGCAGGTGGCCTGCGCACAAAATGACTACGACTGACTACACACATAATGATACACATGCGCAAGCACTTGATGTCCAAACTCTAACTACCATGCATACATACAACACACACACAACTGTTCATAAGTTCTATCTTTCTCTGTTCTTCTCTGCCTTCTTATGTGGGCTGGCCCACACCAGTCATTAAATGTCATCACCCTGGTTCTTGCTGTTTTCTTCATTAATTATTATTCTTAATAATATTCTCCCGTGATCGGATCTTTTTGCCATATTGTTAGTGGTTGGGTGGGAGGGCAACAAGCTATTTGGCTGCTGCTTTGCTAATCCGCTGACTGAGCCACGTGCACGGGGACTTTAGTATGCATGCGCCAGGCCTCTTGTTGGTGCGACCCTTACCTGTAGCCCTACACGCGGGTTTCCTCCCTCCATTAACTCTGTTTAATGAGTAAACATTAAACTCCATATCCGCTTGTGAATTCAGTGATTAAGCCACTTCCACCTGCAATAAGTTCAAACTTGCAACTAAAGTATAGACAAACCACACCCACAAACTATTAACCACACCCATTTCCGGAGCCGCATCACCCCAAAATTGCTTGCTCTACGGGCCTGTTACCATAGCGTGAAGTTAAGGTCTTGGCACTCAAATAATTTTAGATCATTTGGTAAGGTAATTATTTAGCTAAATCTACAAAGAATGTCCTAAAGTGTACTTTACCTAATCAGAATTATTCAGTCATGCCACCTGTCCCAGTCATTCATTCATTCTATAGGCGAATTCCAATCAATATGGCCATTTCACATCCTGACTATACTCTTCATATAATATACTGGGCAGGATTAACTATAGTATTGCATTTGTTTGTATGTGCAAAAGGATAAAGGCAATAAAAAAATACAAAACAGCTAAAGCATTGAATGTATTTTTAAGATGTATGGTGTGAAGTAGCTAAAGTAGAAAGTTGGAAACGATCAATCCATTAAGAAAGGTTAGATCTATATGATTTGATCTTACCAAAATATTCTTGAAGCTTCTTTTTAATTACATAAGTAATTTATTATTGCCCAATCAGCTGAATGAAATCATCAGCAACTACATAAGCCAGGGAAGCGGACAGGTCAAGGAATATACTACTGACTCATAATTCAGAGTGAAGGAGTTTGTTGGTGTTAATGATGCCCAATGATTGAACTACACTCAGCAACCACCAATATCCATGGCAAAAAGAAAAATGTCTGGATCCATCTATCTTAGTTAATTGGCTATAGCTAATAGCTATTTCTTTTATTTCGAATTTTTCCATAATTAACCGGTAATGGTCTCCTGTAAGGAATAAATTGGAATGACAATGCATGCCAAACAAATTTACTTTAGATGTTTAGTTAGTTCTGAAAGTACAACGTTCCATTTTAGCTTAGGCCTAACTTGGTCAGGTACGTTAAGTAGCTATTGGTTATTTAGGATAAGTTAAAACATGAACTGTATGACCCAGTTTAGAATATTGATGTAGCTACCTTCACGAAGTGAATGGCCGGCCTAATCATCACAGCACATCAAAGAACTAGACTTACTAGTTGAGCAACTTTAAGGGAAAGTTAAATAGTGAATGCTAGCTAGATATACACATCCACAGCATATGCATTATGCTTGCAGTGAGTTACTTAATAAGATATATTTGTCAAAACTGGCCCAAAATATTTAAATTCCTAACTGTTGCCAGTCTTCAATAGACATTGGATGGCAAAAATAAGTAAGTGTGCTCAACTGGTCTAAAAATAATAATAAATAATAATAATAAAAACAAAATAAAGCTTGCAGAGCTCATGAACACTGAAAAGGTAAACCAACTTCCCTATCTTATACAAGCTAAAGTTGACTGCCACACCTCCATAACTACCTCAAAATCGTTGCGTCAACGAAACAAGACGTTAAATTTTTACCTTTCACCAATCTTCTGTAATGAAGGATGCTCTAAGACAATAACTATCAACCACAACTCCTGCTACAACTACTTTCACTCTACTATCACATCATCAGCTATCTTTCACACACAGTTCACTTGTGCCTGTACAGACTGGCTTAGCCTAGGTGGCAATGATTGAAATAACAGACTTAAAAAAATACACTTCCTAGGAGGCGTATATTATAAAGTTTATTAACATTGAAGTGAGAAATCTGATTGGACGGTTTGAGCGGTATAGGAAACCTGTCACTATGAATAACTGGACATAACGTGCTGTTAAACTTAGGATTACTTACCTGTGCATGTATGTGTGTGCATGTGGGCATATGTATGTGTGTGTGTGTGTATTATGTGTGTGTGTATAATTTGATATGCTACATATCTATACAGCTATAAGAAGCAAACTGAATCCCATATTATTATTGAAACAGCAGTAATCATGTGGGGTAAGTTACAGCTTCTGTTTGTGCAGTAGTGAGGTTGCTATTGGCATTCACCTGTGTACACTACTACAGCAATCTGGTAACCGTTTAACCTACTCCAAAGTCAAAACAGCAAATAACTGTTAATTGGGGACTTAACAGCAGAAAGCTTATGTACTGGGGGCTTAAAATACAACAAGAAGTTAATTTATTGGGGGACTAACAGCAATTTACTGGGGACTTAGCATAATATATAGCTAAAAGCTATTTGTAAACTCACTTAACATAACAAAGCCAATTTATTGGGGACTTAATATAAGTCCATGAGACTTTAGTTCTGCTCTTGGAATTTACCACATATGATAGTGATTTAATAAGTACACTACAAATTGAGGTATTAGAAATATAACTACTCGAAATAGAAAAGTTGAATTAAACTTTACAAAATTTAATTATAAAAATAGATATTGCATTAAATAACTCACTACAGTGACATTCAAACTGTTACCCAGAGCCATGTAACATTGTCTTATGGTGAGATGACGAGGGAAGCTAAAGTCTGCTGGAAAACACATTAAATTTGCCACCTCCCTTGGAGTGAAATAACGGAGCTTGAGACTCCGCAGTTTCTCGACGTCATTATCAGATTCTTTAAACTCTGCAAAGCATTTCTTGAAATCTTCCTCTGTTAGTGAACTCTGTAGCACCGATCCAGTTCCTACGGCGTAGTTTCCGTATCCTTTTGTAAAACAGCACGAATTAGCGGAAGTAGTTCTAACGATATCTAGAGCCATTGCATACTTGGAGAGAATCTTATCTGGGACAAGATATTCGGAAATAACCTCATCGTCCAAATCTTGTAGATAATGTGAAAGCTGTTTGCAAGCCTTAATTGAATCTTCAATATCCTTATTACAGTTTGGACTACCTAATGACTGCATATTGGATTGTAGAGCTTTAATAATGATCTCTGGATCAGTAATAGGAGATGGCTGACCAACGCCGCTATGTTCTTCATGAGCAAACGTCAATGGCTTTCTCTTGGCGAGCAGGTAGTATCGTAATCTTGAATTGGGGATTCCGAACTGACTAGGACTCAGCAGAAATTCTTGAAACTTGTAACCTAATGACTGTAAAACTCTAACTAACTCATCTCTGGTGTTCGAACACTCAAAGCCTTTCACGTTCTCCATCAGAACATAGTCAGGTGGGCACTGCATCTCTTGTAGAATGTGCATTAAATGGAAAAAGCTGTCGGTTCTTCTGTCTTGGTTATCTCGCTGGCTTCCTTGCCTGGTAAAGGGTTGACAAGGAGGGGAGAGGAAGAAAACGTTGGCTCTAAAGGAGTCTAATTCACTAGCAGTCATACCACAAATGTTCCTTCTCATTTGGTTAGTACTGGGAAAGTTGTGAAGATATATTGCAGTCGTGTTGGTATTGACGTCTATGGACGCAACAACTCCATCTTCTTCAGGTGTAGAGGAAGAGGTTCCAGACTGCAAGAAAGCGTAATGAAATCCTCCAATTCCGGCATAAAACTCTGCTACTCTGTAAGGAACACCTGGAGAAGAATTCATTTTTTTCTAACCTTGAACGACCCTTTTCCATTAAACTATTTCCGACCCCAAATAAAACGCACTACTACACAAAACGGTGACACTACTAACACAAGGTAAACTGTGCGCTTCTCGCAGCAGTTGTAGAAATGGGTTTATTTTCGGCTTCGTTGCTTGTTTGCTTGATTCTGTCCATTTCGACGTGCCTAAGTGTCCAAAATGAACCAGCTCTCTCCCTGGCGTCTGTGGGCCCCAGTGGAGCACTTTCGGATAGTGGGAGCCCCGAAGAAACGGGACAGCATGAGAACCCTGGAGATGGAGGGAGTCCTCCTGGAACTGAAAAAACCAAACCAGTAGGGAGTTCTACTCCTCAATCATGTGATCCTAGAGTGGTGAATGATAAAGGAAAACATTATAAGCAAACTTTGTCTTAAGTGTTCTCTAATGCAACATTTTTCAAGTGTGCTGATGAAATCAGTAGCAAGCTCAAGAAAATCTTTGCGGCTGGTGCTACCGGTGAAAGTGAGAGGAAGAAGGCAACAGAAGATGGTGTTACTGACTTGTGCCCTGTCTTTGTAGAGTTGGCCTCCATTGTAACACTGAGCCCATTGGAATTACGATCTTCCATCTGTGAGCAGAATGCTTTACATACCACTGAAATCGAAGAAGGAGACATTTGTGACAAAATGGAGCTCAAGAGAATCGTGAATGAGGGTCACTATGAGTCTCTGGGTTATTTGCCTAGTGTGGCAGAAGTTTTCAGGACATTAACTGAAATGAAAGAGGTAGACTGTCGAGATAAGTGTGGGGGTGAATACAAGTCTATTTTATGCAGTGCGTTCTATTCCCTCGCCAACGTAGTCGCCATACTGCAGCCGGGAAAGGGACCTGTTCCTCCGACTAGCGGTCACACTGGTAACACAGTGAAAAAAGAAACACCACATTCAGCTGGACACAGTAAGTGAATTGGAGGGCTAGTTATGTGTGTCTATCAGAATGTTTGTATATATATATATATATGTGACCGTCTATAGGAAAACCAGGCACAACGCGGAGTGCGTAAATATCGAGAAAAGATTGATCAATTTCTTAAAAATGTATTGTTTCAAGCCGACGGAAGGGAACGGTTAGGTCTATTATAGCGGGAATGACTTAAGCTACGACGATAAAACTTGGAGAGCTCAATATCTGGACGCCAACAACTCTGTAAGTGAAGTGAAATAAAAAATTTTCGAAGGGTGCCGCGTTGTGCCCGGTTTTCCTGTAGACAGTCACATATATAGAAGGAAGGGGTAGCCTGTCTATGTGTGATATACTAGTGATGTGCTTGAGCGCAAATGGTGAGCGAGCCTAAAACAACACTATTGTTAAATGAGTGGTTTTAATTTCTAACACTCACGGTACTAAAAAAAGTCGAGTTTTTTAATTACGTATACAAGGTAAAGTGGATTCAATGCCATAGTAACCACTCCCCACAACTGTTTGAATTGGAAAAAAAAAGCAACAAAAACAAAATCACTTTATTGAAACATTTTCTTTGTGATATTCATTAGCTAAGTAGTAGTTGTAATGCACAATACTTTCACACTTAACTGAAAGTACCTACACAAGACTTACCTTCGTGGTTAGTCTAGTGGACAATGAATTTTCAAGTAAATACTGTTGTGTAGGACTTATAACTATGACCAATACCAGTTAACTTACCACTGTCACTAAGTCGAATGGAAACGGAACTCCAGTGAGTTTTTGAGTCTTAACTGCACCTGCAAAAGAATTCACTATCTAGGATGATGTGGGTAATGGTCGCTAAACCAGAGTGTTCCATTTAGTGAAGTTTAGGACGGGGTCGAACACCGAGCTAACACAAGAATGTTAGAGTCAGAGTACAAAAGTGACATATGTGTGTCCACACACATTACATAACAAATATCCCCGATTCTCAATTTGACTGTATGGTGTCTTGCTCGCTTCACTCACTCACTAAACTAAGTTTGGTTATTATATAAAAAGTATGAGTGCTTAATTTTATTTGCTAAATACACACACTCTGAGTCACTTGAGTTGAGTCAGTTTTGTGGCCTTAAAAATTAGAGCTGCTCCAGAAAAACAACAAAAGTTTAGTCACACTTCAGGCTAGCAATGTATGTGGTATAGACCTGAACCTAGTTCTTTATGGCCATTGTCTTAATACTCTGCTTGTCTTGGATACCTATCAAAATCTCTGGTCATTTGCCATTATTGAGCAGAGAATGCTTGGGTCAATTTTGCAGCTGCTTTTTACAACTTAGCAACAGCTGGATGGACAGAATTAGCTAAGCTTGCATTGTAAAGACACATTGGTGTAGTACAAGTTTGTCACTGTTATGCTAATAATGTGTCCAATACCCATTTGGAAAAACAGTGTGTGTACTGTGTCAGTTAAGACAACTAACTGGTGAGCAAGCCGACTGTCCTGCAAGGGGACTTGCGTGCACTAAGCACAGCCAGCATCCAGGATGCTCTGAGCTTATGTCTCTGTTAAACTTTGTTTTCTCGTGTCATCCTTATGTGCAGAGCTTCTGCGGTCTTTAACTCATAATTCTTACTGGTTCATGTTTCCAGCTTTGACTTCGTCCCACTTAATTAATTATTAGGGTATGTCCCGCCCGCCACTAATTTTTCTTGCCATTTATATTTTCTTTATAAAAATCACTATAGAAAGTTAGATCTTGACCCCTGAGAGAAATTTCTCTTGTTGTTTCGTCTTGTTTTAAATATAATTATGTATATTTGGTGGTTTAAAAAAATATTATGGTTGTTGTTGTTGTTACTTGCAAGTACCTCACCACACTGTAGTGCTTGAGATTGCAGTGTCATCCATTGTTATTGTCCTCTACCACTTGGTTTAGTTACATCAGTCCGCTTTCTTTCTCACTTACTTTACTTGACCCATGTATCCTAAGTACATGCCCCACCACCACCGGTGTCGTAGTCATCTGACGATACTTTGCCAGATTCTTTACCAACCCAGCCCAGCTTTATTTATGAGTACACACACCACCACCATCCTCGCTGTCGTCGGTACTGATGACGCTTTACCCACCTGGCTCAGCTTCCAATTGTAGTATTGACATGTTGGCAAATTCATTTAATTAGTGGCTCATATTCTAACATTTGTTCTGTCATGGCGTATCTCAGTGGGGCGTGATCACATCGGCATGGCGTATCTCAGTGGGGCGTGGTCACATCGGCATTCGGTAAATTCATTTTCTTTTTTTTCTTTTTTTTCATTACTCTAATTTAGGGGTGGGGGCCAGGGTATATGAGTTTATTTTATTGATAATATCTTTAAAGTAAGTATTTTTAGGTCATTCAATACATACCACTTATAAAAATACATTTAAAACTATGTATAATAATGATAGTGGTGAGGGCGGGTACTTAGCACCTTTGCAGTGTGGTTTACATGCAGTAGTACTCTGCTAGTTCCTTCAGTATGAAAAGAGCTGGGAGGGGGGGGGGGGGTGGTCATAGACTTATCTCTGTACACCCAAACAGAATTGTCCCTTCCCCCAAAGAAAAAAAAAGTCCCCTCCAACAACGTTGTCTTCCTCCACCCCACCCCAAAAAAAATCTCTTCCCCACCTTCTTTTCTATTTCTCATTCACAAATGAAGCTATAATTCTCCTGTGACATATTCCTTACATTGATTGATTTACTTAAAATAAATAATGGACAAAAAACCATATTTCTACTATTATGATTGAATGGTCTGGTTTCTGAGTCTTATAATTATTCCAATATACACACACATGGGTAGTGGGTGGTTGGGTAAAGGGGTACTGATCTAGAAACTCCAATTGCTCATATTTTTCGCTGGTAAATGTACTAAATATAACTCGTGGCTCATTTCGATCCTTTGATTAATCATTTGTAAATTGCTGCATGCGTACACGTCTCAACGTATATAGCCCCACCCTCTAATGTTGGTGTCCCCCTCCTCCTTCCATCCCCTAGTGAAAATTCCTGTAACAAACCCTGTTATACTCTTAGCGTGCATGTGCGAGAGGGTAGTAGCAGTCGTCCTGTCTCTCTGTCTGTCTGTTACGCTCTGGGTTTGGAGATGACTGACAATCAACCGTTAATTTAGGTATGTATGACCTCACTCAGTATGGCACCTGTATTGTGGTAGAGTTGTTCGCACTCTGACTTGTTTCTGGAAACTCCATGAAATCAGCAAAGCCTACTTACTTTTTTCAATTCAATTTTGCACTCATTCTAAAAGGTGTTTCTGTTTCTCATAGTGTGTACCAACTATCCTGAAATTATTAGTCCCTAATTTACTGCAGACCCTGCTTTACAATCACTTTACAATTTTCGTGAACAGCAACCAAAACTGGCATTATGTCTGCTATGTATTAGGTAAAGCATCTTCAAAAATGTAGGTACGTCTAGCTGACTATGACAGGTCATTCCTCTTTACCGCACTACTTGCAAGGTAAAGTATCTCCTCTGTTGCCATTGGTCTTGGTACTCAAATAATTTTAATCTAGCTAAATCTACAAAGAACGTCCTAAAGTGTACTTTACCTATTCAGAATTATTCAGTCATGCCACCTGTCCCAGTCATTCATTCCAGCGTTGTTTTGGTTTAGAGATTCCAGATTTTCTTAGTTTTAGTTATTCACTAAAAAATATCTTGAATGCTTAGTTTCAGTTTTTCCCAAATTCTCCATAAAGATTTATTTAGTTTTTAGTTCTTCAATATCATTTAGATGATTTAGTTAGTTATACTCACAATTGACTTAGTTTTAGTTAATTTATGTTGTCTCTCAAATTATTCAATAATGACTACTCCTTAAAGAAAGTAGTAGCTACTGGTAGTTTTCCCAAATAACTTAAAAAAATAGCATATTTTTATGAAATCTTAGGTATTATAAATAAAGTATGATATATTTTATATAGTTTAGAGAATATTATTTACTTGATGGCAATTTATATCTTCATTTAATAATGGCATAATTCAAGGTGAATTGTTTACTATAAGAATTGCTTGAGAACCCATCACCTGCTGCCACTGTAGCATGATTGGAGTAAGAAGGAGCATAATGTGTCAGGGCAGATCCACAGACTGAAATGTTCTAGAAGAAGGTCCACAGATTGAAACTTCCTAGAAGAAGGTCCAGGGACTGAAATGTCCTTAAAAAATGATTATCAATATTATTCAGCTAACCAGTCTTTGAATATTAATTAAAGTACATACATGTACCAGTACATTTGAGTTCAAGTCACTCTTATTGCAAATGTGGTGTTGAAAATGAGTAACAAGATCTTGGAACCCTAGCCTAGCTTCACATACCATCTCTGCTATGGTATTAAATTAATGATTTTCCATACAAATTTTGCTAGAGGCTAAATTATATCTTAGAATTTATCATCATCATCATCATTATTATTGTCATTATTATTATTATTGTTACTATTAACTGTCCAACCGACTACAGATTGATCTGCAGTCATCAGTCAGCTCGCCATGCCTATTCTCTCTCTTCCCCAAAACGAACTAGATCACTTGATTTCTTCAGCACCTGAGTTGCTGGAATTCTCCCTTAATAAAGTGAAGGATCTACCAAAAGATGTGAAAATGAAATTAAACATGTCACATGACTCCAGTGTGATACTGAGAATGTTCTGGATTGTAAAAATTATCCCAGATAAGTTGCGCAAATTAACCGAAGAAGATTGGAAATCTATACTCGAGAATCCGAAAATCTTATTCCCTCTTGTTGTCTTATTCCAGAATCCTTTTTTTAAGCAAGTAGTGAAAAAATTCGCAAACCTTGATATAGTGGTACAATACATTCATAGATACAGGAATATCCTGTTTGAAATGCTGAATAAATTTAACTCCCGGAATGCATTAAAGGTACGAAGAATAAACGAATCACAAGATATTTTGCTGGATTCTGCAGACATTACGATCCCTGAAAATATTGGAGAAGTAACGACTTCGCATAGTGATATATTATATTCTGACAAACCAAATCTACCAGGTACTGAATTTAAAATACCTCACCATGTGGTTACTACTGGTCCAGAAGATTACATCGGCGAAAAGAAGTCTTCACATTCAGATATAGGAATTGAAAGAGAGGATAAGCCTTCACTGAATTTGAACACGGACAAAAAATTTATGCCAGATCAAGGCTATGACTTAAACATTGTAGATTACGGACGTGGTACAGAAGATGGGCGTGGCAAAGATTATATGGTGACTTATCGCCAAGGTGACGAGGTCAACAGCTACAACCCAGGAAGTATTTCAGAGAGATGGGAAAGTTTTACTGATTATATGGATCTAAATGGTAAGTCTGACTCTGTGTTTGTATGTGTGTGTACATGTGTGTGTGCTTGAAACACACATACATACACATATGAATATGTGTTGAGGATTGTATTACTATTGTTTCCAAGTGTAATGCTAAAATAATGTACTCCAGAACTGAAAAACTGTTGTTTTAAGCATTATTGTTGAATTAGAATGCAGATTGTTGTGTCTTTTTGATTAGGGAAGATGGGGGCCTGCATGCGTACTATTAGGAATCAACACAAGACAGGGTGATTGTCAAATGGGTAAATGGTCGATAATAACTGAAATAACATGATAGAGATTGATAGATAAAACAATGTAGTGGTTACATACGATGGAATTGAGAGCTTTACGAATGAAGATTTGATATACCCTCACACTTTTTGCTTTGTCCAAAAGGTGGTACACACTTTGAAAATTTTGTGTTTTTTCTCTCTTCATTTTATTTCATGTCTCTGCTATATAAAACTTCTAGTATTAAGTACTGTCATTGAGATTTTATAGATATCAAACACACACGCACATCTGCACACAATAATTCTTCAATAACACACTAAGCATTGCTGCCATGTATTTCCATATTTAAAATGTAGGGTCAATTGCAACTAGCCAGAGAGTAAACTGATTCAGCAGTCAAGAGAAAGTATCACTTTTAAATGATATATATGGACTGCTCTCAAGAAATTTATCAATTATCTGCGGATTTGAGCCGTTATTTTATTTATTTATTTTTATATCCCAATTGTCCATGAGCCTAAAATAACCACACAACTACATTACCAATTAGTTGTATGCCTGTGTTAGACCTGTTGACTGTTAGCATGCACATAGTTATGTGCTTTTTTTCTTTGTATTTCACTATTTCCTAATTATTGTATGATCACCGGTATTAGCGTAATGTCACGATAGTCGACCGGTTCTTTTTGTCGACCCGCACCATACTTATTCTCGACCACACCTTTTTAATCTCGACCACACCCATTATTGTCGACCACGCAGCTTGTTTCGGTTCACACTTGTTCACACTTGTTCTCGGTTTGGTGTGCTATTTATCGCTGCAATGAGAGCTAAAAGGAAGCAAAAAGGAAGTGCCAACAAGGAGAATCAACCTCCAAAGAAGCCTAACAGACCTATACCAAGCTCAGGACCTGGTCCAATGAATCGATGATTGCTGCTATGGATGCGGTAAAGAACGGTTTGCTAGGAGTTAATAGAGCTGCCCTGGAATTTGGTGTCCCTAAAACTACACTTAAAGACAGAATAGCTGGTCGTGTAATTCATGGAACAAATATTGGGAGAGACCCCTTTTTGAGTAAGCAGGAGGAAGAAGAATTAGTGAAGTTTTTAGTCAAATGTTCCAAGATGGGTTTCGGCAAGACTAGAGCTGAAGTTCTAAAAATAGTAGAAGCAACATTAACAAAGAAAAATGGTAATGATGTAAAAGTATCCAACAGTTGGTGGTGGCGTTTTCGACAAAGGTGGCCTCAAATTACTTTGTGAAGAGGAGATTATTTTTCATTGGCACAAGAAAAAATGACAAACCCTGATTGTAGTGTATGGACAGAAGTAAACATTCACTTGTCTGTGTTTATTATCACACCCATTAACACTCATTAACATTCACTCAAGTGTAACGCATACACAAGGCTTTACTCTTATCACCTAATCAATTTGTGTACGTGTGTGTTTAACCATGGTATATCCTTGTGTTCACTTTTGAGTTTTGTCAGTTCACAGTTCATCCAGAAAATAATAAATTACTAAAGAAAGGGTCCAGTTTTGGTTAAAACACAACACTGATATTTTTCAGCAGTATTTTGATCTTCTTGATGAAACTTTAACTACCTATGAATTAAAGGATAAACCATCACAGATTTACAACTGCGATGAGTCTGGAATGCCATTGGAACATAACACTCAAAGGGACAAAAAAGGTTAGACAAAAATCAGCTCGAATATTGACAAGTAGTGAGTCTTTGGAAGCAAAGAAGCAACAGAAAGAAGAGGACGAAAAGGAGACAGAAAGAAAAAAGAAAGAGAGGGAAGAAAAACGTATAGCCAAAGAATCAGAGAAGAAACAGAAACAACAGGAGCGAGAAAGCAAGAAGGCTGAGCAAGCAAGGAAGAAGGAGGAATTGGCAAGAAAGAAAGAGGAGCAAGCAAAGAAAAAAGACCAACAGAAGAAAGGTGATGATAAAGTTGGTGAATATTCTGGTCAAAAAAGAAAGACTCCCTCTAATCCTGCAAAGACTTATCCAATTAGAAAGAGGGCAAAGAATGATGACACATCTAGTTCCACTCAAGTTTGCCATGATATTTGCAGTGTATGCTTAGGGTGCTACAAGGATGATATAGAGGAAGAGACTGGGGATACACTGTATATTGCCTGGGTGTGACTGGATACAGTGTGGGGAAATCGACTGTGGAGTCTGGAGCTATATTAGCTGTTTGGAAGAATGTTGTGGTGGATATATTTGTGCTGTGTGCTCTTGCAATTTCACATGAATGATAATTTCTTATTTTTTTTCTACTGTTTTTGACTTTTTCTACTATTTTTGACTTTCATACCAAAAACTGTTCATTATAATCTTGAATGTGTTGTACCATGATTTAATGGTTGACCTATAGAAAACTAAAATTAACTGAAGGTCAAGAAATAGTTCCCGATTTGTGCATCTGTAATTTCACTTAAACTGTATCTTTTTGTTGTTTGTTCCTTCAAATTTGTTATTTGTTCCTTCAAATATGGAATCTTTTATTTCAATAATTGGTCATCATAATCCAGAATATACAGTGGAACCTCTCTACAAAGGCCATGCTTGGGGTCAAGTCTTTTGACCCTTGTAAAGAGTTTGGCTGCTTTCAGAGTTTATTTTTTATTGTAGTAGATCACTGTGGTCCATTTACGCTGGCTGTTGTTAAGAGTCGAGTTGTTCTTCAGAGTCCCTTTGTAGAGAGGTTCCACTGTATTGTAATATGACTTATAACATTTCAATGTATGATGTTGTAAATTCAAAAAAATATGCAACTGAGAAGTCAGTAGTGGTCGACATACAGAATATTAAAGTTGACGGGAGGTCGAGAAATAGTACCGTGAGTCGACATTCCGGGAAAAGTGTTTTTTCTTCTGGTGATCATTACCAGAAGCCTGAACGTAGTTAGTGGACGAAATTTGTGATGCACGTAGAGTAGACTGGCCTTGTTGATTTGTCTAGACTTCGACACTTTAGCCGGCAACGGAAGTGTAAGTTATTGCGTTTTGGTTAAAGTGGTCGACAATGGTGTCCTTACGCTATATCTTAACGTTTAATTTTAACACACTAGTTTCTTGCATCAGTGTAAAAAATAAATCTTCTAGTTATCTACCTAGCTCTAACATTAGCTACTGTAGCTATTGGCTAGGGAAGTGAGTAGCCCTAGTGTATTAATAAGTCTCTAAGGATAAGTTCTACTCTTTTTCTGAAACAAACACCATCCCAATCACAAACTTGATGAGAGGGCTTTGACTGGGGGCAGAGACAGATATGGCTAGCTACTTGCAATGGCACCTCAACAATGCATCCATTGCTATGGTAGCAAAATGTCAACAATCGTTAACTCTCTCAGCGGCAGAAAACAATATTGAAGTAGAACTAGCTGTTAATTTCATTTACACTTCCAAGCCATTCATTTGTTAAGTCATTCATTCCTTCTATAATTTCATAGGTGACTTCCATTCATCTAAGCAGCATCGACATGGCCGCTATCATATTCTGACAGTTTTCCTCTTACTAGGCGGTGTTATACTTGTAGCATACATTTATATACGTAAACGAAAGAAGGTGAGTCAAGAAAAATACGAAGTTTGAAAGACAGAACAATGGCTATTATAATTACAATTATCAAAGTTTTGACCCTTCATAAAAAATAGATTGAAATTTTCTCACTTAAATATATAACACTGTCTGGACCCCTTTAAGTGAGAAAGTTTCACTCTAACTATTATTATAATATAAGATATTATTATATTTTTCCTATCCAGCTGAATGAACTTGTAGGCAGCTGCATGTCTGGAGAGTTGAAGGCTGAAAGAAACTGCATGACCACAGAAGCCTAATTCAGATTGAAGGCGCAAGCTATGGTCATGCACTATGTATTCATAGCCGCATTCTAGTAGCTAACACTGTCAAAATAGCACATTATGAAATCTAGCTAAATTCTAGATTTCTTTGTGCACTTTATATTTTTGTTTTAACCATCGTTCACACCCAAGTGCATACAATTATGAGATTATATTTTATTGTATTATTTAATTAAATAAAGAGGAGTGTTTAATAGTGTAGCTTTATTTAATGACCTTTGATCAGACTCAGAATATCATGGTCCCATACGACTATTCAAAGGTGATCTAATATAAAACTAGACAAACTAAAAGCTGACTAAATCAACACTACTACAGTAGACCCTCAATTATCCGAACACCTCAGGACCGAGGGTTGTTCGGATATTTGAAAAGTTCGGATATTCGAAATAAGTCATTTTGAATGGGGTCTTAATCTCTTATCTATTTAATGCACAGCAAAATTCCAATGAATATCATTATAATTCCCAAATAATGGTGTTCGGATTAGCGAGAGTTCGGATTAATGGGGTTCGGATAACTGAGGGTCTACTGTATTCTCTTAGTATAATGTCCATGGCTTATTCTTAGTAAGGAAGGTAGTATCACTCTGTTGGAATTTCTCAAACTTGTACCCCAATTACACACAAATTTCTCTCAGTTAGATCACTCAAAGCCCTTCACATTAGCTATCTCTTTAAACAGTCAGGATGGCATCAGTTCTGATTCAGTTCCCTTGAAAGTGTAGCCAAAGGAGGTAAGAACAGCATTGCCATTAATCAATTCTTATTTGAAAATTTTTGGGATAGTTCGTTGGATACGACTTCTGTTAAAGCGTAAGTGCTGAGAAGGGGCATGTAGCTATAGGTGCCAAGTTAGGGACATGATTGATTAATACAGACGAGAAAAAAGTTCGAAAATACAGTCAGAAAAACTGCTAGTTTAGCTGTAAATGAATGGAGTGGTTGAAAATGTTGGCTATTTTCTTTTAGCATGATAGCTGGTACTGGTCATCAACATGACCAACCATTCTGGAAGCCTCTCCTGTTGGGCTAGGGGTACTACATTTAATGGGTGTGTCCCAATGACATGCCAGTAAAGGACAGTTTGAATGCACATGTGGTAAGTGAAAACTTTTGCCAGCAGGATTCCCAGAAATGCCAGAAAAAATAGTGAAGCAGAAAACTGCCAAATTTGTGTGTTTATGTGACAGAGTATACCTAAGTGTAAAACATATTCTTTAGGGCAAATAATAAGCCCAGAAGGGTGCCACAAAATCACACTTCGGCTTCGAAATATTTCATTATATTGACTTTAAATGTGTGGAAATCTAGTCCGGTGTAGCCAGACCCACGTAGCGTGCAAAGGGTCTGGCTACACCGGACTAGTGAAAATCCACATAAAATGAACTACAACCTTACAAAACTGCAAAATTGGCACTTTTAAAATTGCATATTTCATCCAATTTATTAAATTTAACAATCAGGAAGTTAAACACTACCCATAAGATGCGTTGTTTCAGTTGAGGAAAATGAAGTATCATCTGGTAAAGTATCATCTGGTAAAGTTCCACATTAAATCAGAAATTGATGCACATAATACTTCACTTAAAGTATTTCCTGGGCCAAAAGTAGAAATGATGAGCAGGAAACTTTATCTTCAACAAACACTGATCACTGAGCATGTACTACCAAGAACTGGTCGGATGAGATCAATAGTTAAGTAGCTACTCAATATGTATGCAGTAGTGCATGAATAGGATTAAAACTTTACACCAAATGGATTTTCCCAATAGCTACAACAAATAAAATTAAGTATTTCAGTACACTAAAGAACCTACAACAGGTCAGATGGTGTCATCTAGGACTTGAAATGCATATGAATCTTTGGATTCACTTCCAGAGGATTATAGAATGTTAGCATTAATGAATAATTTTGGACCTAAAATATGCATTACAGTGCACAAACAGAACCTAATGAATGGAACAATGCTCTAACTATGAGGTCTGATGGTGGGGCTATATTCTCTTTGGGCTGTATAGTACCAGATAGTGTTGTTTTGGTTTAGCAATTCCAGACTTTCTTAGTTTTAGTTATTTATACTAAAAAAATATCTTGAATGCTTAGTTTTAGTTTTTTCCCCAAATTCTCCCTGAAGATTTAGTTAGTTTTTAGTTTTTCTTCAATACCATGTAGAAGATTTAGTTAGTTATACTATCAATTGTCTTAGTTTTAGTTAATTTATGTTGCCTCTCAAATTCTGCAATAATGAGACTCCTTAAAGAAAGTTGTTCATGTAGTTTTTCCAAAGAACTTCAAAAATGGCATATTTCTGTGAAAACTTGGGTATTATTAAGAAAGTATGGTATTTGTTATGTAGTTTAGAAAATAATTACTTGATGGGAATTTATATTTTCATTTAATAATGACATAATGCAAGGTGAATTGTTTACAATAAAATTGGTTAGTTTTAGTTTTTGTCATCCACTCTACTGGTAGTTTTAGTTATTATTGAATTTACTGTCTTCTAAAATAATTAGTTTTAGTTTTTTCATGTTCTCTACAGCTTAGTTTTAGTTATTCTTACCAAAAGTAAAATACCCCAAAACTAAGGGGTTTTGGTTTTAGTTTTAGTTAACTAAAACAACACTAGTACCAGATAGTCACTCAGAATAATTAATAATATTCATTTAATTTAGTAAACATGGCAGTAACTATATTCATAATAATATTGACAAAGTATGTTTGCAGTGATCAATAATTAAGCTTATGGGGGAAAATAAACATATTGTGTGATGACAGCTCACAAGTTTAGTCGAGAAACTCCATAAAATCAGCAAATCCTACATACTTTTCAATTCAATTTTGCACTCATTCTAAAAGGTGTTTCTGTTACACATAGTGTGTACGAACTATCCTGAAATTATTAGTCCCTAATTTACTGCAGACCCTGCTTTACAATCACGTTAAAATTTTCGTCAGCAACCAAAACTGGCATTATGTCTGCTATGTATTAGGTAAAGCATCTTAAAAAATGTAGGTACGTCTAGCTGACTATGATAGGCCATTCCTCTTTACCACACTACTTGCAAGGTAAAGTATCTCCTCCGTTGCCATTGCCTGAAGTTAAGGTCTTGGTACTCAAATAATTTTAGATCATTTGGTAAGGTAATTATTTAGCTAAATCTACAAAGAACGTCCTAAGGGTAATTTACCTAATCAGAATTATTCAGTCATGCGACCTGTCCCAGTCATTCATTCATTCTATAGGTAAATTCCAATCAATATGGCCATTTCACATCCTGACTACACTCTTCACATACATACTGGGCAGAATTAACTATAGTATTGCATTCGTTTGTATGTGCAAAAGGATAAAGGTAATAAAAAAATACAAAACAGCTAGTTAAAGCATTGAATGTATTTTTAAGATGTATGGAAGCTTCTTTTTAATTACATAATTAATTTATTATTGCCCAATCAGCTGAATGAAATCATCAGCAACTACATACAAGCCAGGGAAGCGAACAGGTCAAGGAATATACTACTGATGATGACTCATAATTTAGAGTGAAGGAGTTTGTTAGTGTTAACGATGCCCAATGAATGTACTACCATGACACACTTCTCAGCAGCCACCAATATCAATGGCAAAAAGAAAAAAAAGTCTGGTTCCATCTTTCTTAGTTAATTGGCTATAGCTATAGCTATTTCTTTTATTTCGAATTTTTCCAATCACTATATTTAATTAACCGGTATGGTCTCCTGTAAGGAATGAATTGGAATGACAATGTATGCCAAACAAATTTACTTTAGTTGTTTAGTTAGTTCTGAAAGTGCAACGTTCCATTTTAGTTTAGGCCTAACTTGGTCAGGTATACGTTAAGTAGCTATTGGTTATTTAGGATAGGTTAAAACATGAACTGTATGACCCAGTTTAGAATATTGATGTAGCTACCTTCACGAAGTGAATGGCCGGCCTAATCATCACAGCACATCAAAGAACTAGACTTACTGGTTGAGCAAATTTAAAGGAAAGTTAAATAGTGAATGCTAGCTAGATATACACATACACAGCATATGCATTATGCTTGCAGTGGGTTACTTAATAAGATATATTTGTCAAAACAGGCCCAAAATATTTAAGTTCCTAACTGTTGCCAGTCTTCAATAGACATTTGTGGGGCCGTCCTAAGGAATGCATTAGAACTTTAATTGACTGTTCATCGTCATTTATCTGTTTATTGTTTTTCATCTGTTTTGTGTTCTTACAGTCTTCCGTCTGTATTGTGTGGAATGTGCGTGTGATCATGTTAGAGTGCCATGTGCTCACCCAATGGGCATGCTCACACTGTTTTTCTATTTGTTTCCCACCGGGCTTGCCTGGGTTGTATATATTCTGGCCTTGAGCAAACCCATTTTTAGTCACTGCTCAGTTTGTGCTCCACTGCACTATTCTGTCACCTTTATTACTTTGAATATAATTAGTTATTCCTCAAGCAACCTTCTACCCTAACTCGGGGATTAGGTAGAGGGGCTAGTTAAGAGTATTAGGAACAGATCAGTGGCCACTCAGGAGTAGTAACTCTGGTGGCAGCGTACCAAACCCTTCCAAGTCCAGGAGCTTCTGCGATAGAGGGAAGTTTCCTGGGCAACATTGTGTGCTTCTGAGGCCGGGCATTGAAAGGGACCGACTTGCAGACCCACAACATTGGATGGCAAAAAGAAGTAATTGTGCTCAACTGGTCTAAAAATAATAATAAATAATAACAATAATAATAAAGCTTGCAGAGCTCATCAATACTGAAAAGGTGAACCAAACTACTTCCCTATCTTATAGAAGCTAAATATGACTGCCACACCTCTATAGCTACCTCAAAATTGTTGCATAAACAAAACAAGTCGTTAAATTTTAACCTTTCACCAATTTTCTATAATGAAGGATGCTCTAAGACAATAATATCAATCACAACTCCTGCTACAACTACTTTCACTCTACTATCATATCATCAGCTATCTTTCACACACAGTTCACTTGTGCCTGAACAGACTGGCTTAGCCTAGGTGGCAATGATTGAAATCGCACTTAAAAAATACACTTCCTAGTAGGCGTATATATGAAGTTTATTAACATTGAATTGAGAAATCTGATTAGGAAACCTGTCACTATGAATAACTGGACTAAACTTAGGATTATTTACCTGTGCATGTGTGTGTGTATGTGGGCATATGTATGTGTGTGTGTGTGTGTGTATTATGTGTGTGTGTGTATAATTTGATATGCTACATATCTATACAGCTATAAGAAGCAAACTGAATCCCATATTATTATGGAAACAGCAGTAATCGTGTGGAGTAAGCTACAGCTTCTGTTTGTGCAGTAGTGAGGTTGCTATTGGCATTCACCTGGCTACACTACTACAGCAATCTGGTAATCATTTAACCTACTCCAAAGTCAAAACAGCAAATAAATTGGGGACTTAACAGCAGAAAGCTTATGTACTGGGGACTTAAAATACAACAAGAAGTTAATTTATTGGGGGACTAACAGCAATTTACTGGGGACTTAGCATAATATATAGCTAAAAGCTAATTGTAGACTCACTTAGCATATAACAAAGCCAATTTATTGGGGACTTAATATAAGTCCATGAAACTTTAGTTCTGCTCTTGGAGTTTACCACATATGATAGTGATTTAATAAGTACACTACAAACTGAGGTATTAGAATCATAACTAATTGAAGCGTAGTTTCCGTATCCTTTTGTAAAACAGCACGAATTAGCGGAAGTAGTTCTAACGATATCTAGAGCCATTGCGTACTTGGAGAGTATCTTATCTGGGACAAGATATTCGGAAATAACCTCATCGTCCAAATCTTGTAGATAATGTGAAAGCTGTTTGCAAGCCTTAATTGAATCTTCAATATCCTTATTACAGCTTGGACTACCTAATGACTGCATATTGGATTGTAGAGCTTTAATAATGATCTCTGGATCAGTAATAGGAGATTGCTGACCAACGCCGCTATGTTCTTCGTGAGCAAACGTCAATGGCTTTTTCTTGGCGAGGAGGTAGTATCGTAATCTTGAATTGGGGATTCCGAACTGACTAGGACTCAGCAGAAATTCTTGAAACTTGTAACCTAATGACTGTAAAACTCTAACAAACTCATCTCTGGTGTTCGAACACTCAAAGCCTTTCACGTTCTCCATCAGAACATAGTCAGGTGGGCACCGCATCTCTTGTAGAATGTGCATTAAATGGAAAAAGCTGTCGGTTCTTCTGTCTTGGTTATCTCGCTGGCTTCCTTGCCTGGTAAAGGGTTGACAAGGAGTGTAGAGGAAGAAAACGTTGGCTCTAAAGGAGTCTAATTCACTAGCAGTCAAATGTTCCTTCTCATTTGGTTAGTACTGGGAAAGTTGTGAAGATATATTGTAGTCGTGTTGGTTTTGACGTCTATAGACGCAACAACTCCATCTTCTTCAGGTGTAGAGGAAGAGGTTCCAGACTGCAAGATAAAGGGTGCTCAGGTATATGAACATGTGTGTATGTATGAGGATACGTTTAGCTTATGTCATTCACAATAAATGGAAAATACTTCAATATGAAGTAATATTGTTGGATGCTTAATTTAAGTTAATTTATTTATTCAGGGCTTCATACAGGATTTTTTTCTGGGGTGAAGGGGGGGGGAAACATTTTTATTCCTACTTAGGATAGTGTGTGGCTAAATAGGCCACAGAGAAGGGAGGGTGCGGGTCCTCAAGTGTGGGGGGGGGGGGGGGGGGGGGAATCCTAATATGAGCTGCTTTGTCCACTGTTAAACTTCAGAGGTATGTATACAGGGATTTTTTCAGAAACATTTAAACTTTTGAACACATTCCTCGTCCTTCCTTGGAGCAGCATCAGTTGAAAGATCTTCCAGCTACATATGAAGCTCATTAAGACCCGTATA
>WLWD01000694.1_pt1 | contig 57889 bp, 35 predicted proteins | sample 6712731 | NCBI WGS metagenome assembly WLWD01 (sample SAMN12718690, study PRJNA576275) | sponge metagenome | isolation source: marine sponge | host: Mycale hentscheli | place: New Zealand: South Island, Marlborough, Capsize Point | collected 2014-11-01 | reverse complement strand
CTAGTGATGTGCTTGAGCACAAATGGCGAGCAAGCCTAAAGACTATACTATTTTTATATGAATGATTTTGACTTCTAACACTGAAGCTACTGAAAATAAGGTCCAGTTTTTAAATTTCGCATACACGGTAAAGGGATTTTAGTGCCATAGTAACAACTCTCTGCAACTGCTTGAATTGAAGTAAAAAAACAACAACAAAACAATACACATTATTTAAAAGTTTTCTTTGTGATATTCTTTAGCTAAGTACATAGTGGTTGTAACACACAATGCTTTGACACAACTGGACATGCACCTACACAGACTTTACCTTCGTGGTTAATCTAGTGGACAATGCATTTTCAAGTAAATACTGTTGCGCACGGCTTATAACCATGACAAAGAGCGCATTGACTTACCACCGTCACAAACTCGAATAGAAATGGAAGTCCCTTAAGTTTTCAAGTTTTAACTGCACCCGCAAAAGAATTCAAAATGGTAAACAATTCAATTTCTAGGGTGATACGGGTACTGATCGATAAACCAGAGGATTCTGTTTAGTGCAATTTGGGACGGGGTCGACCACATTACTAACACAAAAACGCGAGGGTCAAAGTACAAAATGACATACGTACGTCCAAACATATATATAAATAAATAAATAAATAAACATCCCCGATTTTCGATTGTGTTACCCCTGTAAGTGTCTCGCTCGCTACGCTCGCTCGCCAATTATTATTATTATGTATTATTATTATTATTATTACCATAAAAAAAGAGAATTTAGCAATTCTTTGCATAGAGATCAAACTAGTTATCAACACATTACACGCTGATTAAGATATTGTTTTGGTGGTCAATGGACATTTGTTCAGGCAGTGTGTTAGGAGTGGCTGATCATTGCATTTGGAGGATTTACACGGCTGTTTCCGTGACACATTGAAGATGTCATTGACTGCAAGTGAATAGAGGACAAATAAAGTCCTTTACATTATGAATGTCATGTTAAGAAGGGGCATGTTTTCCTGACTTCATCAGATGTATTCCATCTTTTTGGCTTTTCCTTAGACAATACAGAATTTAAAAATGTCTGACTGTCACCAAGGATTGGATCCACAGTTGTGCATTACACAAATGGCCCTGGTTCGGTCCATAATTACAGCCAGAGTTTTTAACCCTCAGCTTGCACGCGCGAGAGGGTTATAGTAGTCGTCTTGTCTGTCTGTCTGTCTGTCTGCCACACTCTGATTTCGGAGATTTGGAGATTACAGACAATTAACCCTTGATTTAGGTATGAGCTTACAGAAATATTATGTACGTAAGACCTTTTATTGTGCTACTCTTTTAATATCGGGCTGATTGTTGAGAAAACACGAAGCTGTCACCTTCCACAGGGAAAAAACTTGAATTTCCTGTAGTCACGTATTTAGGATCATACTTTCACCATCTTTCCCATAGAGGATAGAGCTAAATGCACTATAGGACATTTAGCCCTATCCTCTATCGGAAAAGTGAAGAAACATATATATACACGGACTACAGGAAATTCAAGTTTTTGCCCTGTGTTCTCGTAGGTACTAGCTTTTGTGGGTAACACCCCCTATCAGCACGTCGTAATCTTGAGAGCAAAAATTTCTTGCTGCCCACTGTAGTTTGGCTTATGTTAGGAAGTTTTTATCCAAGTGCAGAAGTGAAGTTTCGCGTTGAAAATATATTCCGGTGAGTGTCTTTGGCCTATTTAGCTTCTTCTCTTATGAAGACAGCATTTACATCTATCGTTTTAATTGCTCGAGCAATATTGATACCTGATTAGAATAGCCAATATATTATTGTTTTGGTCCCAGACGATTTTATAATATCTAGCTAGTGTATAGTAGCACTGAGGGTTCACACCTTTAGTGCTTCGTTGAAATTTTGTATCATCATCATCATCATCATCATCATCATCATCATCATCATCATCATCATCATCATCATCATCATCATCATCATCAGACAACACTTAGATAATTCTTACTGAAACCACGAGTTCTAATATCAGTAGCTTTTTATGAAAGTAATATCATTCTCAGGATCCTGTCATTGAGTTTATGTATTATATAATTATCCCTCCTTGAATTTTAAACAATAACCCCTCCTCTCATTGTAGATTTGTTTTATGAAGCAGCAAACAAGTTTGTCACACAATCAGGAAGTGAGTATTGGAATCTGCAGAAGTCTCAAAGCTTAGGTGAGTTAGTGGACAGTGAAGAGCCTGTCCTCAATGTAAGGTGCCCATGAGCTGACAAAATCATTGTAAAAGAAAAAATATTAACCAAAAATAATGGAAGGAATGAAATAGGCAGGAAGGTAAAGAAACAAAAATACTTAAGCTAGTGATGAGCTTGAGCACAAATGGCAAGCCAGCTGGTCTAATTTACATTTAAATTTGAATGCTAACCACTAATAATAATATTTATTTTGTTAGTTAATTGGTGATCACTTAGTTTACTTCTTTAACTTGACACACACATACACGCTTGATCACTGGATATACCAGCACAAGACTTAGCATTGCACTCTATTCGTGACTTGACTATTGGACAATGGATCCGTACATAAGGCATATAGCCGTGACAAATAGCACATTAATTAAGATAACTTACTATTGCCACTAATATAGAGAATGAGCTCCACTAAGGTTGCAGGACTTAACTGCGAGTATCTCTCCTCTTTTATCCCCATTGCTTTTTTTCATCCTGGCATTATTTTCTCCTGAATTTCTCGCACCCGCACTAATGTTTACGTTTTAACCCTTAACTGCACAGCAATACATTTTAAAGTGTAATTTTCAAAAATATTTTTAAACGCGATCGCTGGTGCTCCCAGAGTTTTCCAAAGTTACCACTCGGCGTACTTGAACTTATAGTAGAACCACTTTAAGATGCAAATCTGAAAAAAAAATTTTTTTTAATAGTATCAAAATTATTAAAAATGCTCAATGTTACATGACTGGCACTCACCAGATCTGAACTCAGCACAAAAATGGGTCTAGAAAAGTTAATCAAACTTACTGTATATCCTAAAACAAGGTTATTGGTGCTCTAGCCTGGACTATGTAATTAGATTATTTATTCCTCTCCCTCGTATATTGTGTAGGATGGCGGCCAAGAAAGCGTTGGTTTAAAGCACGTAACACTGATGGTGATGTCATCATATCTGTGGTGAGTATCATTCAAAATGCACAAGGTCATGCCACATGGACCTACATATGTGTATATATATATATATATATAATATAATATGTATTAGGTAAAAGAGTCCAAGCATTGTCCATTGAACTTGAAGAAGGACATAGCAGTGATTAATGAGGAATTGTTACCAAAGATCATGGTGAGTAATTGCCAACAGCACTTCAGTTTGTAAGAGTGAACTTGCAGTCAAATTAGATGACAATTGATGAACTACCAGAGGTGATTTCCAGATATTGAACTTTTCACCTGTAATTATGGCAACCAGTTGGTAACATGAAAAAAGTATGAATTTTTTTTTTCCTTGTCTGTAAGACAGTTAGAAAGTAATGAATTTATATAGCAAGTTAAGACGAAACTATCCACTCTATGTAAGAAAGGTGATATTTCACTATAAGTTTGTATTTTTACTTGCCTTTGGCTTGTGACAACACTTACATGTGCTTGTGAAATATCTCTCCATATTGTACAATGACTCATGCTAAAGTATTGTTGTATATATAATATATAGTACTTATTACATGAGTCAAGTGTGATATGGCAAAATATTTCATGAGCAGGCTAATTTATTTTCACAGAGCCAGAGGCAAGAAATAAAGCCTGAGAGTGAAATATCTAACCATATCACTCTGACAAGTGTAATAATTCCACACTAGATATCTTTACTACTATAGGTAGTACGAGGAAGGGTGTAAAAAGTTGGTTGTAGGGGCTACCCCACACCCCCCAGCTGATATTTTAGCAGCTGCTCTAACCCTGTTGAGGAGTACACCAGAGGAAGGTAGCTGTAAAAACCCAGAAAACTGAAAAGTTTGGCCAGTGTGAAATATCCTGAGTTATTTCACTGGTCATGTACTTAAAGATATCATTGTGAAGATGTCTAGGGTGTAATAAATATATATATTTATCCCTTAGAGTCCGTACCTCCAGCCTGTGTTAGAGTTAAAGCATTATGAGGGTGAAGGTCTAGTGCTGGTGGTACAGCCATTTCATAAACTGGGGTCTCTCAGGGATTACATGCACAAGGTGAGTTAAAAAATTGATATGTTGCTGAGGCTTCATTGGTTATTCAATACTGAGACTAAAGCTGGTCCTCTTGGAGTAGCTATGTGTTATGACCCTGCTAATTAATTCTGTCCAACTGCTTATTTATTGTTTGTTTACATATTGTGTTTTAGAGTATTCCAACTCCTTTACCCATTCATATGGTGGCAAGACTTGGTCGGCACGTACTTGAGGTACTACAGCCTATTATTACTATTATTATTTAAAAAAAAAAATTTTTTTATTATTATTTTATTATTTATTATTATCACTAGCAAGTACCCCACCACGTAGTGGCGTTTATGTGCAAATTAAGAATTAGGACTGGATTACCATAGTATCCGTTATTATTATCCATTATTTTAGTTGAGTTACATCAGTCCACTTATTCTCTCACTTACTTACATCCACACATCACCCGTCGTCATCGTTACTGACAACCCTTTATCAAACAGACTCAGCTCATGAATTATTCATGAGTACACACCATCATCATCGGTGTTACTGACAGAGAAGCTTATTATTATATAGATTATTATTCAGCGTGCGAACGAAGCTGACTCTCAGTCGTGTTCAATTGAGATTTCAGATATACATGTATATATATATAGGTATGTATGCGTACATCAAAAAAATTCTCCTGCGCTTCTAATTACGTAAGTTAGGTAAAGCGTTCACAGTTCCAGTATTTTTCAATTAACGAGCTCGGAGAATCCTGCTGAGTTAGATGTAATTTCTGTCCTATTTTTCTGTAAAAAGAGTCTGCTTGCTCGCCATGCATTTGCGCTATTCGAGCGCACCACTAGTCTAGAGGTGTTGTGGGTTCTCGGTACCTGCAGTGCGGCTTCAGGGTTCCCGCTTCTTTCACTGTTTACAGTCAGATACCGTGTTTTATTACACGGCGCACGGGGAATACTCCAGACAGAGAATTGCAAGTTTTACTGCTGAATCAGGAAAAGGCGCCGTACAGCCAATAAGCTAGCTATGAATAAAGATAGCAATCTAGGCAGGCTAGGTATGTGAGTTAATGCTAGCTACTACACCAAATGATGAGGTAATATTCATGATCTCAGGTTTACATCATGCCCTTTTTCATCCCCAATAATACACATGAATATAATTATATTGCTAGAACAACAAGATTTGCTGTTGCAAATAATGTCAAATCATTTTATGATCTCAAGTAGCTAATTGATGAGCATATATCCTTTCTTTCTATTGGAGATGCTAGTAGTTATTATTATTATTGTGATGGCTATTATGTTCTTCGTCCTCTTTACAATACACACAATTTACTACTATTACTATTATTATTGTGTCCATCTCGAATACAGCGAACTTTTATGCCTTGAGAGCAGAGGAACTTAGAATTTGCCACTTTTAAATTTCGGCTTAGTTTTTGAGAAAACGAGAGAAAAGGCAGACACTACAGCGAGTGCTGCTATACAGCCACGCCCATTCATTCATTTACCTGCCAACTAGAATCACACATCCTCATGTGAGCGTACAAATTACCGCGCCTGGTTCAGATATATTTACATGCGTTCTGTAGTTCCAGTAATGGGTAATCTTTTTTTTTTTTGTCTGGTGTTGGGAAGTCTCTGCTGCTGGAGGTGTGTTTCTTTCATCAACTGTAAGTATGATTGCTCTCCAAAATGTGCCCAAGTGTTCGTGTAGCATGCATGTCAGTCAGTACAAATGTTCTTGAGGCTATTTTTTTCCTACTGATTAAATGTTAATACTACAGCCAGACAATGCCATGAAGTCGTAAAAACCGTATGGCTGACTGTCAAAGAGCTTCATAAAGTGTGGGTCAGTCCCAGGAGCGTAGAATGACTGATTCTAAACCTCATGCTCATAATAAGGCCCTTGAAACTCCTGAAGAATCCTGGAGTTAATGCCGTAAAATTTAAATTCACAAACGGAACAAAACTATCATTGTTACAAGATGAAAACCTAAGAATTGTGTTAGTCAACTTCTTTTGCAAATTATTGCATTTCTTTCTTAGTGCTCTAGTTTTTTATATATTATTATGACGATGATGATTAGTATGCTCTTTACAATTCACAAGTTATTGCTACTACTACTACTACTATTAATTATCATCATCATCATTTTATTATCATTGTGATTGTCATTATGATGATGATGATTAAGATTATTGTCCTCTTTTAGCATTCACACGTTATGTTTGTAAATCTATTCATTATCTACACCCTGGGGGAATTTTCAACATCACTCGTTTTAATATATTTTCAGGCTGTCTTTTGTTTACATGAGCTAAACTTGAAGATGATTGGTCATATACATGCTGGCAATGTATTTGTGGATGGAAAATGCTTTCGTCTTGGAGGATATGAGAACACGCTGCTTGGATACAAGATGAAACAACTATTCCATGACTGTGAGGAGTGTGTAGACCTCATCATGTTTGGTAAGTTCTGCTTAAAAGGAATGTTTATTGGGATGTTAATGCCTGTGGTTTCCATAGGTCATCTCATATTTGAAGCAGCCTGTGGATGTATGTTAACTACTGTTGAGCCTTCTGAAGAAGACTGGAGAAAAGTGACAGATCCTGTTGTGCTAAGTGCACTAAAATTAATCTTCCAAGTTGATGATCAAGGATGCTTCACTTCCACGATGGAAAAGGTAAGGTGTAGCCAAGGAGTAAGGAATGTGGTATAGCTTGGCCACATTGGTTAATGTTATGCGTTGACCACACCCCTAAAGATAGGGAAGTACAGGAACAATTAAGTGGTTGATACGTATGAGATATAAGACATTCTACAGAATATTTAACACTCAGGATAGCTGGTCGTTGACAGCAAAGCAAGTTAGTCATGACGTCTGACAAAATATGTGACTATAGTGATTATCTGTCCAATGCAAAAAAAAAAGCATACACTCTACAAGAGATGAGGACTTGCTCTAGATGTAGTACAACACTAAAAGGCGGGAACCACAAAGTCACTAATTTAAGGTGGAAGCAGATGAATTAATTTGTATTTATTTATTGAGGATTTCATTTTATGGAATACACTTTAAATAGAATTGTAGAAAATCTGGTGGGAAGTACTTTCAATTAAACATCTCAAAAATTTTGTGCACCCACCCACACACCTAGGGACCACATGGTCTCAAACGACTATGTCAACAGGAATGATAAGTTAAGGTTGAAGGATTGCTAATTAAGGGGCAAGTCTGGAAATTTAAGCACCTTGTCATTTTTTCCCCTTATAACATGCCATAGGGATCTCAAACAGTTTATTGCTACAGGTGGTGACCCATGAGCTCTTCGACGTAGAAGGTGTCCTATACCGTAAACGACGTGCTAGCACCAAAGGCAGTGTTATAAGCCACTTTCTTAAAGGAAAGAAAGGGGAAAAGCGACAGAGTAAAGGCCTCAAGAAAGTCATCAAAAAAGTGAATAAAGCAATGGGATATTAAAGGAGCAAGAGCTGCAAAATGCAGTAACTTATTAGTCCACATACATCATTTCAGATGAGCGTGTTTTAACCCCTAAATGTACTGTGTTTTAGCCACTAACTACTTTCAATTCATTTGTGTACATTTGTACTTACCACTACATGAGATTTCTTCCTGTGTGTCATTTGTGTTCCAATAATATTTTTACATAAAGTAATGAAATAATTATAATAACTATTCTTTTATGAAAATTAAACTAACTCTGACGAGCTATCAGCATCAAATTAACATTATAAAGGATGTGTAGAGTTGGGCAATAGCTGATGAGTTTGCACACTATTGTGTTCACTGTGGCTGGCTGCTAGAAATAATTACATACAGATTTTTTTTTTTTTTTTTACTTTTTGTCCAAATTTAAATATTTCTCTGGGTGGCCCATACCATCACTGAAGACTTGTCAGAGTTGAAATGTCTGTTTGTGGACTTACACCATACCCTAAAGTTTAAATTCAAGCTAAGTTAATTGACCACAAACAGACGTGATGATCCATCAACAGTCTTGAAATTACCAGTACCACGTCAAGAATGACTTCACAATCATATTCATTTATACACAACATGAGTTTATGCTTTTAATTTTAATCGAAATGCAAATACTTAAAAAATCACTCGGAGCTAAGACCAGCTCACTTCCTTGCTACTAACAACAAGAAGTTAATTATTATAATAGTCCCTAACTGTTCAGTACTAGAAGATAGTTGGTATGAACACAAAACAAACACGGTATGGGGGCGTGGCCATGTTGGGGGTGTGGCCTCACTGTCTGAAGTGGTACTTGATGTAGGGTACATCGGCATCGTTGTCATCTTTATCAGAGCACACAATGTCTAGCACCAGGTTCTTCAGGTGAGGCTCGAGTGGCTTCTTTGTGGCCTCTGCACACACCTCAGACACTCTGCAACAAAACAAACCTTCATAACACAACCACAACCTTCAGTCAGACATGCAGGAAGAAAGAGAGGAAGGAGGGGGAGGGGAAGCTTTTAGTCCAAAGTTCTCAGCCTCCTCCACTCTGCCCCCCATTTGGATGCTGTGTGTACTACACCATTAAGCTGAATCCAAAAATACAGCACTTAGCTCACAAATAATTTCATGTTAATCACCAATTTTAAATATCCTTTTTTTTCCTTCTTTTTTTTTTGCCTTTCAACTAGAGGATGGTGGACTTGCACTAACTCTCAATGCTCAGTCAGCTTGGAGGATAGAACACAAAACACATAGACTAAGTCCATATGAATAATTCAGGAGAAAGGCAGGGAGAGCAACACAGTAGAAAGAGAGAGAGAAGGTTTCAATCATTTCCAACTCACGGTTTAGCCATCCTGGCCTTGACCTTGTCTTTGTTCATGAAGAAAGAGTACATGAGAGCCACGTCAAAGGATAGCATGTTAATGGACAGCTGGTGCTTCTCTGAGAAATAGTCCATGAACTGCTGGAGAGTCATCTCACCGCCATCCTTACCCACTCCCACACCTTCCACCTCAAACCTGTCCCACAGGGTCCATTCCTTGTCCAGGTACTAACAAACAAACAAACACACAGACACACATTTTAAAGGGTAGGCCCAGTTTTAAAAAAGTTCCCCCCTTATTCTAAATGCCTCCAAAGTCTTCTCCCCGGGATGCCTGACCACTGTGCTGTGCTTATTTGTACACCTTCTACTATTGCACACACTATATAAATTCAGTGAGCTAAGAATAGAGTCTAAGATCAAAGTCAAAGAAAGCTCAACCATTTTGTTAATTGACGACCAAATGAGACACACGCATGTCCAATGTAAAAAAATTCATAACTCTTAGAGTGCATGCGCTATACCAATAGGGTAACTAGTGATGTGCTTGAGCACAAATGGCGAGCGAGCCTGTGAACAAACAAAACACTTCAAAAGTATCTATCAGTCCTGTAAGTAGCACTGCCACCAGTCCTTCTCCCCTTGAATTATGCAAGCATCTGGATAGCTAACCAGCCAAGTTTCTACGAGTTTTAAGTCTTTAAAAAAGGCTACCTAGACAAGCATGTGCTCGGCTTTTATTACTTTGCACGAGCATGGCCAGACCAAGAAAGGAAATGAAATTAACACATGATATGATGACACATTCATGCACAGTAGCCAACTATAACAGAGATATGTTCACACACCTACTCTTCAGTCTTGCATATATACATACCTACATACATACAATATTTATACACATACACACACATCTGTTTAGTTCTTTTTCTTTGCCTTCAGGAGGTTGCACCCACAAGTCCATTTCTAGAAGTATAAGTACGTCCTTTGTGACCACACTTTAGCTAACAAATACGGAACTACTTTCTTACCTCAATTTCCCGAGCACTACCTTTAGTCTCTAATATCGCATTCTGACTATCTGAGTTACAAGTAGCATTTGACAACAAGTGCTCAAAGCTACTAAAAACGACCAAGTTTTTGAAATTACATCAGGTAAAGGGTCTCAATATCATATTAACCTTTTGCTATAACCTTTTGTGACTTGAAAAACAGGTTCTCTCAAGAGTTACTGCACAGTGTTGAGTCTAATAGTAAGTTTTTAAGACCTAAGTGTGTTGTGTGGCATTTAGAAACACCCCAGTACAAAGGGGTAAACAATTAATTTCCTTGAATGATATGGGATCACTAAACCGAAAGATTCGGTTTAGTGGAGGTATGGGAAGATCACCAAGCAAACACAAAGGTCAAAGTACAAAATGATATATGTACGTCCACACACATATATAAACTAACTAGTGATGTGCTTGAGCACAAATGGCGAGCGAGCCTAATATTACATCAGTGTTGAACGTTTTGTTTTAACTTCTAATATTCAAGCTACTAAAAAAAAGTCGAGTTTTTAAATTACGTATTAAACGGTAAAGGCATTCAATGCCATAGTAACCACTCCCCGAAACTGTTTGAATTGAAACAAAAAACAAGTCACGTTCTTTAAACTTTTTCTTTGGGATATTCTTAGTAATTTTTGTAACGCACAATACTTTCACATAACTGAACATACTTACGCAAGACTTACATTCGTGGTAAATTTAGTGCAGGGGGGGCTCCACAGGGGGGGGGGCGAAGGGGCAATCGCCCCCTGAACTTCCAAAAAGGGGGGGGCATTGCCCCCCCCCCAACTTTCACATTATCATGTCATGTACACCATTACATACTCACACATCATTGGATTATTTAATAAAAACTATTCTTAGATATTGTTCACCATTATTGTGTTTTAAAAAAATTTTCAGTCATTAATATATATAGTGAGTGCGGTCAAATGGAGGGTGTGGCTCAATATAACTTTTTTGCCCCCCCCAACTTCAGGTACCTTCCTCCCCCCCTGTAGTGGACAATGAATTTTCAAGTAAACACTGTTGTGCAGGGCTTATAACTATGACGAATAGCGTATTACCTTACCACCGCCACTAACAATAGAAATGGAACTGGGAGCTGTAAAGCTGTCACCCTACACTAATCTCTTTTCTCATTTTCTTTTCTTTTTTTCCTTTTTTTTTTTTTTTTTGATCAGCCCTCTATCCTATAATACCCTCAGAGTCATACCTTGTGAACCCGTTGCAGATGCGCCACTTGGGGCTTCTAAACTGGGGACTGCTGAGTTGCCTCGCTAGTGGAGGGCCCTCCCAAAGTTGGAGCGAATACAACACCTGGATAAGTTGCACTTAGCCACTCCACCTGATCTGAGGTGAACTGTGGAGGAGCGGCCATCCTTGCTGGGGGTTACTGTAGAGTACTACACTGCTTGAAGTCAGAGACCACTGCTTGAAGTCAGAGACCACTGCACTGCTTGAAGTCAGAGACAGACAACAAAAACAACGCTCAAAATAATTATATTCATGATCTCTCGGGATTTGGTTGCACAAAATTCTTGGTTTCCCCTGCTTCATATTTCATACTGGAACCAAGTTAGAAATTATTTTAGTAATGACCTTAAAGGTTCATTCCAATTCTACCACGCAACTGGGATTGGTACACCACAAGCCAGCAGTGCGCTTTACCTTTTGGCAGGGAATATCTAACTTGGTTCCAGTATGAAATATGAAGCAGGGGAAACCAGGAATTTGTGCAACCAAATCAACCAAATCAAGGCGGGCCCGCGCCCCGCCTAGCTGTGTGGCTGGCTAGGCTAGCACGTGGACATTCGAGGCTGAATTATTTAGTGGTATAGTACTGATCTCACGCCCTGGTACTGCAAGCTTGTGGTCATGTCACCTCTACAAAAATGTGGTGCTAAGCTCCAAAGATGGACAAAAGATGGGATAGGGAAGTGTAGAGCAACGATCTATTTCTACCTATCCTGTGTGTTAGTGTTAGCTGCAGTGGTAGTAACGGCCTTGTTATACTTGGACAGGAATTGCATAGTGATAGCGCTTTGGTCGGTTGTGATTTTTTCTATTATGGTTAATGTCAATATCTGTGGAATCAGAAGTTGTATTAGTGGCATAGGAAATCATATCACTGAAATGAGAGCATCTATGTGGCGCATGTGGAGAGGCATTGGTACGTCAAATCATTTTTTGTACACTAATCAAAAACAATTAGACTAGGTTAAGCGTTTTTGTTAGTTAAAATTAGTATTCTCCACTTTATTAAGAGTATGGTATTGAAAGACTGGCGGATTAATACTTTTTGGTTAGGTCAGTTTTGAATGGGCAAATATTTTGTATTCGGGGGGATTATTTCAGGACATATTGAGGATGGCATTGATTGCAAGGGAGAAGAAGACAGTAAAATCCTTTGTAATATGCAAATATAAAGTTATAAGTTCTGAGTGGCATGTTATCCTGGTTACTATTGACTTATAAACCTCAAGTTGCATGTAGTGCAAGGTAGTTGAGTTGAAGCGTTAGATCAAGTAATTTAACAACTGAAATACACATTTAGTACACTGCCTACAAGTAGCTACCTTTCAGCAATCACATTGAAGTAATATCTACAAAGCAGCCCTTTTTTAACTCTATTGTGATAGGTTAAAATTAATTGTCTATAGGCAAACTTGTGCAATGGTAGTTTTCTCTATGGCTGGCTAATATGTTGGTAGACCCACTGGATAGATCCAACTTTGTAATTTATTATTATAATAAAAGAAAAAAATTTTCTTCACTTTTTAAAGTCTGATGTCATTTAGAGACAACAGATAATTATTTTCTCGTCGTCTTTCCATCCTACCCTTTCTTTTTCTTTCTCCTCCTATTTCTTTCCCTTTTTCTCTCATTGTAGATTTTCTCCAAGAAGGAACAGTAGATGGGTATGAGAATTTACAGATATTATCCAACTTAGGTGAGTGCAGTGGATAATTAAGACCCTGTCCTCAATCCAAGGTGCACATGAGCTGTCCTAAACATTACATAAGATATCAACCAAAAAATTGTGCTGCATTAACTGTACAGTGGCTTATTCTCATGGTTGCCTGGGAAAATGTAGTTGCATGTATATACATGCTTACATATATATATATATATATAATATATATATAGAGTCAGTTAGTCAGTTAAGAACTTTGATGACTAGAAAATATGCTTGAGTGAGTGTGTTTCTGTGTGTGTTACTGTGTTACATTGAAGTGTTTTATTCAGTTGTCAGCTGCATAAATATATATATATATATAATTATATATATTATCAATATAATAATATGCTTGTGTGTCAGTAACGACGACGACGATTGACGGTGTGTGTATTCATGAATAATTCATGAGCTTTGTATGGTTCGTTAAAGCATCGTTCATATGGTAGTTAAAGTATCATCACAATCAGTAGAACGTGATGGTTACTTCTAAAAAGCGGGTGCAATTGACGATGGAAGGCGGTGTAGGTTTCAAAAAGGAAGGCAAAAGCACGGAAGAAAAGTTAAAAGGTGATTAATCGTAACTGAAAAGCGGATGGAATCGGCGAGGTAAGGCGGTGTAGGTTTAAAATGGAAGGGAAGAGAAGGCAAAAAGGCGAGCGATTAATTATAACTAAAAAGCGGGTGGAATCGACGAGTAAAGGCGGGGGGGGGGGGGGGTTAGTTTTCAAAAGAGAGGCTAAAGTACAAAATAAAAGACAAAAGTTTCTCAGGACAGAAATTCAGAAGCAGGAGAGATAGACAAAGTAAAAGGGGGCTCCATGACTCAACAAAAGAGCTGAAGTTAGATAGAAGAATAGCTCAGATTGTTCAGAAAAAAGAAAGTAGGAGAGGGAAACTTATGTAGTCTTAACCAATGGTAGAGAATGATAACTGAGTAAGATAACTTGTGCTACTGCATTCTTACTTTGCAGGGTTTTTTTTAGGGGGGGGCAGGGGGGGGCATTCGCCCCCCCTAGAGGATTTTGTGCCCCCCCTTGAGCATTTGAAATGAAATTTCATTATTCTAAATAGACCTGTGTGACTATGTACTGCATTTTTTTAAATTATTATATCCATTAGTCTAATTATTAGGCAACAAACAATTTTATTTAAGCAAAATATAAGTGTATTTATACAGCAATACGTTTATACAGCAATACATTTATACAGCAATACGTCTAGTCTTTCTGTTCCAAATATCGATTACACTTTCTACAATGTCATCTGGAAGTTCTTCAGGCATTTCTATTGCTATTCTCATCAGGTGAGCTAGATTTTGTTCTCCAAGACGACTCCTTAGCCTTGTTTTGATCATCTTCATTTGGGAGAAGCTTCGTTCCACAGATGCTGTCCCAACAGGAATCGAAAGGCACACCTTGGCAAGGTCACTGAGATGGGGAAACATCTGTACAAGCATGCTGTTGGTAGCTAATTCCATCAGCAATTTCGTATTGTCTTCCTTAGGCCGAGTAGTGATGTATCTCCTGAATGTCACCCACTCTGTGCGAATGTCAGAGGAAACTAAAGCTGGCACGGTAAATTCCTCTCCCTCTACTGACTTGGCTGCAAGTTCCTTGCCGTAGTGGTCCTCAAGAACACCAAGGAATTCATCCCCATATGACGACAGATCAGGAGAGTCTTTTTGTGGTAGCTTTGAAGAGTCAAAGATACTAAATGATGCTACAATATCTTGGGAAGAAAATCTCCTCGAAATATTTTCTTTCAAGTCAGTGACGAAGGGTTTAGCCACTTTATCTTGAAAGGAAGTGATAGATTCAGAGTCAATTATTGCGATAGCTTGAAGCTCATCTTGGGCATCTAGTAGCTCCAGCACCCAATTTGCAGCAGGTAACAAAGATTCATGAAGAGTTTGCAGAGTAGAATCAACCAAACCAGAAATAGCGGTCAAGTCGAGCTTTTCTGCTTGAAGACATCTGCTTAGTTTAGCAACTTGGGGCAGCACGAAGTCAAGGAGGTAGATTGCCATCACAGTAGACTTCTTTGATAGAGCTTTGTTGAGCCCCAGTGCTTCTGGCTCATGTGTTTGCTCATAGAAGGTCTCAAGAGCAATCACAATGGAAGCATAGCTCTTTTTCACTGCCTTGACACATTGTTCATGAGCTAACCAACGGGTGTCGGACGGTTTGGTGACCTTCAGTTCAGGTAGGTCAAGCACACGCTGTACACTCTTCAGGTGTTCTGCTCTTTTGGGAGAGTAGTGAAAAAATTTCCATAGAGTGAGCAATGTCTTGTAAACATGCTCAATTCCAGGAGTGTGGTTTGCAGCTTGAACACAAGCAAGTTGGAGTAAGTGGCAATGGCAGTGAACATAGAGAGCTCGAGGAGAATTCTTCTTGAGTCTCGCCTGGACTCCAGTTCTGACTCCAGAAAACGTTGCTGCTCCATCAAACCCCATTCCGACAAGCTTAGTAGGCTGAATACCCTTCTGCTTGAACCAGTCAGTCAAAGTGGTATAGATAGATGCAGCATCAGTTTTTTTCAATGGAATGGTGTCAAAAAAATGTTCAACGGGTTCTCCATTTTCCTCCCAACGAAAACAAAGAGAAAGCTCTTCGATTGTTGATATATCTGTGCATTCGTCAGCCATCACACTATAGAAAGGAGCCTTGCGAAGGCGTTTGAGCTGAGATTCTTCTACCCACAATCCCAGTGCCTCCAGAAAATCGGAAACAGAATCTGTAGAGGTGTAGGTAGCATTTCTTGCAGATTTTTCAGTAAATTGTTTTAAATCATCACCACAAGACACAATCAAATTAACCAGAGCAGCAAAATTGGTGGTGTGAGGAATGTGATTTCGTGCAAGGAAGTGAGTACATCGCAAAAGTGCCTTAATTCCCTTCCTGTTTCTGATCCTCTGCTCTTCTGTGACACTCCGCAGTTGCTCTAAAATGGATACTTCCTTCTTAGTAGCCAGCAATTCAGCTTCGGAACGGCGAATGTGAGTATCACTCTTTGCATGGGCACGCATCTTCTCAACCGCTTTTTTCCAATTTTTAAATGGCTTTGTAATCCATGCTCCACCTGTCTTTTGAGAAGGATGATGATCGTACTTTCGACAAGTTTTGCAGAATGCTCCGCGGTAATTTTCATCATATTCTAACCAAAGAAACTGCTTTTCCCACTTTTTGTTGTACTTCCGCTGGCCTGATTTTGTTCTATACTTCGACTTAGCTCTATAGTTAGCCGTGCTGGAAAGACTTCTTTTAGTTGGAGGTGGCTCTAGGCTTTGGCTATCAGAAGACAATGGCTCCTCATCTTCACTGCTACTACTAGTAGATGCTGGTGTAGAAGACTGCTTTGAAGTGCTTGCACTAAAGTAATGCCGAATATCCATCTTCTCAAGACTTCTTGAACTAACTAACTAAGCTACTCAAGCACAGACTTATATAGGCTGACAGGGTTGTGCCAGCATTTGCAAGCACAACTGTTGTGGTTGTGCTTGCAAGTGCTGGCCTGGCAACTGTCTCCAGTTTGTGTACAGCTATTGCAGGTGCAAACAATCATAAAAAGGTGTCAATATGACATGTCAATTACATTACTTTTCACCCTTTTTTTGCAAGGTCACTGCTATTCAAGCTGGATCATGCAGGCACACACACACTTAAGCAGGCACACACACACTTAAGCAGGCACACACACACTTAAGCAGGCACACACACATTAATAATTAATACAGGCACACACACAATTAATGCATGCACTCTGACACATGCATGCCCCCCCTTGCTAACAAAAATCTCTATTTTGCCCCCCCTGAGCAATTTTTCTAAAAAAATCCCTGCTTTGCAATACGTCAAATGCCACTATGTGGCGGGGTACTTGCTAGTATATATATAATACTTATTACATGAGTCAGAGTGTGATATGGTGAAATATCAGAGACAAGTGAAAATAAAGCCTGAGAGTGAAATATCTAGCCATATCTCTCTGACGAGTGTAATACAGTAGAGCTCAGAGTTACGTACCCCTTGGGAAATGAGGTGTATGTAACTCTGAAATGTACGTAACTCTGAATATAACATGATTTAACCTTGTACTAAATTATTTAAATGACTAAAATACTATGTATACAGTATTTCATATTTATCCATGACTAAAGGACCATTTAATGGTGTACCCTTGAGTTTTCTTTCTGAGTAAACCAGAATACGCGGCACTATATAATCTTTCTCGTTATCTCTCCTGATAAAGCAACTCTTCTTCATTCTTCTTCTACTGAAAACGTTTCTATATTTCCTGTCTCTCTGTAAGTCTGAAATTGTGGACTTTCCTAAGCCAAACTCCTGAGCAACTCCAGCTAAAAGTATTCCTTGGTCTATTATTTTCTCTATTGCAATTATGCTGCAATTCCACAAAAATAAAAATAGAATGCATTGTCGTCCCTTACCCACTGCAATGCTGTTAGTTTGGTTGTCTGACGTTCTGATCCCCACACCCCGCTGTTTGGCTGGTTGCTGTAGCTACCTGGGTAATGAGCTTGTGTAGAGTGTGAAATTAAACATGAAATAAACACCAGTGAAATATAGGTGAGTTATTTTATAGGTCTTAATGTACCTGAAGACATCATTGTGAAAATATCTAGAAAGGAATAAATATTATTGACAGCTTAGCAGCAGGCTAGGCAGGGTTAATACCAGGCGGAATACCCTCAAGTTGGTTGGGTAAGGTGTAGTAGGGCTGTCGGGGATAGACTGCATGGGGGGGGGGGTAGGTGGGCATAATTAGAGTGCCCACGTGGATGCGCGAGCACAACCTTATGAGAACACGACAGAGAGAAGGAAACAGTCAAGTTTTTCTCCCACCCACCCACACCTTACTTAGGAGGGGTTTTGGAAAAAGGGGGGAAGGGAAGAATGGGGGAAGGGAAGAAGGGAGGGGAGGGTGACATTTTATTCTTTATTATTTTATTTTAACCTCTGGTGAACAGCCCCCTGTTTCACCGTGATAACGTAGGTGCCGTAATTAAAGGGGCTTGCCCCACCCCCTTTTAATTATGCCCCAGTCAGCCCAAGCTGATTGGGGGTGGGGTTTCCGGCCCTACCTGTGCCAAACAACTCAGCTACTAGAGCTGCGGCTAAGGGGTGAGTAGGAGCGTGAATGACTGAAAAGACAGGTAAGTTACAATGTATCTTTATAAAGTATAAAGTGAAGTCGATATAATTCATGGTTCACGACCAAGACAGAAGGGAATGGCTGTGAACAATGGGGTGTATATGGGGATGAGCCGCAGGATTAAACACTGTAATACTTAATACATGAGTCAAGTGTGATATGGCAAAATATTTCATGAGCAGGCTAATTTATTTTCACAAGCCAGAGGAGTGAAAATAAAGCCTGAGAGTGAGATATTTAGCCTTATCACTACTACTAGTGTAATAAGTGGTATATTCCACACTAGATACCTTCACTACCATAGTAAGTACTAGGGCCTATTGCTACAACTACGAGGATGAGCTTGCTCGGTATAGTGTGAAATAACAACCACGATGAGTTATTCCTTGGGTCATGTACTATGAGTTATTGTGAATCACATGGTGTTATCTCATGGCTATATTGCACAAGCTCATTAACCCTCAACGTGCGTGCGTGAGAGGGTTATAGTAGTCTTCATGTCTGTTGTTTCTGTCTGTCACGCTCTGATTTTGGAGATTGCTGACAATTAACCATTGATTTAGGTATGAACTTACTCAGGATGAAGATTTAAGACCTTTTATTGTGCTACTTTTTTTAATTTCGGGCAAATTGTTGAGAAAACGTGAAGCTTTCAGCTCCGCATAGGTACCAGATTTTATGGGCAACATCCCCTAGCATCACATCATAATTACGTGAGCAAATAATTTCTTGCAGCCAGATGTGTAGTTTGCTTTATGTTCGGGGAAGTTAACGGAGTGGAAAGAGGTGAAGTTTCGCGTTGAAAATGTATACATGTGGGTGTTTCTGGCCTGTTTAGCTTCTTCTCTTATGAAGACAGCGTTTCCATGTACACTTTTCATTGCTCGAAATATATTGATGCCTCATTAAAATAGCTAACAGATTGCTTGTTCTTTTGGAAGAAGATTATATTGTATATTGCTTGACTTATTGCAAAGTAAGAATGCAGTAGCACAAGTTATCTTACTCAATTATCATTCTCTACCATTGGTTAAGGTTACATAAGTTTCCCTCCTCTACTCTCTTTTTTCTGAAGTATCTGAGCTTTTCTTCTACCCCACTTCTCCTATCTTCAGCTCTTCTTCTTGACTCATGGAGTCCCCTTTTCCTTTGTCTATCTCTCCTGCTTCTGAATTTCTGTCCTACAAGAAACTTTTGTCTTCTATTTCATACTTTAGCCTTCCTTTTGGAAACTAACTCCATGCTTGTTTTGTTGTTGTTGTTTTTTTTGTTTTTTTTGCCTTCCCTTCTATTTTAAGCCTATGCCGCCTTCCATCGCTTATTGCACCCGCTTTTTAGAATTAACCTGCACTTTCTACTGAATGTGACGACATTTTACCTACCATTAGATGACAATGCTTTATTAAACTGTACAAAGCTCATGAATTATTCATGAATACGCACACCATCGGTCACCATCGTCGCTACTGACACACAAGCATATTATTATATTTACCCTAGTAGTTATAGTAAATCCCAATGTTTCACCTTCTTTCGGTTTTAATATATAATAATAATACAGCGCGTAAGTTGCCCATTCAAAAATGTATGGAAAAAATCGCTGTTCAATTTAAATCGCACAGGGTAAGTGAAATAGCGTGTAACTAATTGAAATAGCACTGTAACTAAGTGGAAACTAAGTGAAATAGTATGGGTAAGTGCGCACGCGTGCAGCGTACCTTGGAAATGTACAGTTTGAGTAGTTTCTAGTTGGAGACAATGTCATTCTTTACCACAGAAGCTCTACCCGTATTAGACTGAATATTTTGTCTACAGATTAGGAGGAGCCGTATGCGACAACGCCCACGCATATTTTTGGTGTTAATTAGATTTTGGTTGCTAGGGCTAACTAACCATTTTCTTACTGTTTGTAAGGCTATGACTAGCAGCGGACCCTGAAGAGCACCTGAAGATTTTTAAAAACAAGTTGGTACTGTGTTTCTTCTCTGCTACAAGTGTCTGAAGCTCAAGTATAGAATCCAAAACTCCTCCGACGGTACTGCCGCTGGCGAGCTGATTCTTAGTCCCCGGCCTCATTTGCTGATTGTCTTCAAAAGCTTCATTTTACTTTTTCTCTAATCTTTTTTATTTTGTCCAGTTGATTGTATTCATTTGCTTTTTCTCGGCTGTGCCGGCATTTTTTTCTTTAAAAAAATTAAAATAAAGGTTTTGTTCCCAAGGTCAAAGTCTACCTGTATATGAAGTTTGGAGTCATTCCCATTCTTACAATCTGAGGAGTTTCACAAAATAGGTTTCAGAACTAAATAAGACCTCACGATCTTTAGGAGAAACTGATTGTTGACAAACCCCGCCCATTACCTGATTGGTTTACTTTTCGTGGGAAAGTAATTTGCAACAATTCGCACAGTCTCCGGGCCACCAGCTGGATTTTCCAGTCTCCTGCGCTCCTCTCCCTCGCTAGTTGAGAGTCCCAGTGGAGTTTGAAGACGAGGCAATATAGTAGAGATTATTTTTGTAGCCAACTTTTGTTTAGTGATTGTAAATAGTGTTCTTGTCTGGCATCCAAAGGTAAACAACTTATTGCCAACTGGATTGATTCTACAGTCATTGTTTGAATAAGCTTATACACTAGTGCATCATTTATTCAGAATGTACTACTGAGTTCATTGGATATCTGCATACTCAATATCTTCATTTTTTTCCTTCTAAGTTTATACATTATTCAGTATTTAGCTATAACACAATAGTCATTATAATCATATAAATCAATCACATAATCGTTTATTATCTGTTGTATTCTATGAAGTTGGTACTTCTGACATGATATTTTCTACAAGAATAAAAAATATTGAAATATGCAGTCATTAGTGTGACTATTTATTCACCTGTCATAACTTGGAGATACTGTGGAGCTCTGCTAGTCACAGATCTAGTGGTTTACAAGAAGAACAAAGTACTGATTCAACAAGCTACAGAGCTACTGATAAACAAAAAGCAAGCAGCTGTATAGGGGCGGAGCCACCGGTTAGGTATGGGTGGGAAGCTTTAGAATTACCCGTGTGTAAGCTAAGTTAGCGGTGTTGTTCAATTATTGCAAGCATCCGGCATTTCTGGTGCACGCAATACAGTGTAGCTACAATTGCAAATGACTTTTTTAAAAGATGGCCTACTATTAGCAAGTGATAGCATGGGTAACCTGTGGTATAGGGATCAATAGCCCTCTTAAAAGCAATTGAAATAACATTCGGCTTCGCCTCTTGCTATTAATCCCCAATAGCACGGTTACCGTACTATTACTCATACTAATAATAATAGTAGTAATTGGCGAGCGAGCGAGACACTTACAGGGGTAACACAATTGAAAATCGGGGATGTTTGTTTATTTATTTGTATATATGTTTGGACGTACGTATGTCATTTTGTACTTTGACCCTCGCGTTTTTGTGTTAGTTATGTGGTCGACCCCGTCCCAAATTGCACTAAACAGAATCCTCTGGTTTATCGATCAGTACCCGTATCACCCTAGAAATTGACTTGTTTACCGTTTTGAATTCTTTTGCGGGTGCAGTTAAAACTTGAAAACTTAAGGGACTTCCATTTCTATTCGAGTTAGTGGCGGTGGTAAGTCAATGCTCTCTTTGTCATGGTTATAAGCCGTGCCCAACAGTATTTACTTGAAAATGCATTGTCCACTAGACTACCGCGAAGGTAAGTCTGTGTAGGTGCATGTCCAGCTGTGTCAAAGCATTGTGTGTTACAACCACTACATTAGCTAAAGAATATCACAGAGAAAACGTTTAAATAACGTGTATTGTTTTGTTGTTGTTTTTTCCCTTCAATTCAAGCAGTTGCAGAGAGTTGTTACTATGGCACTGAAATCCTTTTACCGTGTATGTGAAATTAAAAAAACTGGACCTTATTTTCAGTAGCTTCAGTGTTAGAAGTCAAAATAATTCATATAAAAAATAGTATAGTCTTTAGGCTCGCTCGCCATTTGTGCTCAAGCACATCACTAGTAATAATATTATTATTTTGTTATTGTTATTACATTATTTATTATTATTACTAGTGGTGTGCTTGAGCACAAATGGCGAGCGAGCCTTAAACTACACTATTGTAAACGATTAATTTTAACTACTAACACTCAAGCTACTAAAATAAGTCGAGTTTTTAAATTACGTATATACGGTAAAGGGGATTCAATGCCATAGTAACCACTCCTTGCAACTGTTTGAATTGAAAAAGAAGCAACAAAATCAAGTCACGTTATTTAAACTTTTTCTTTGTGATATTCTTAGTAGTAGTAGTTGTAACGCACAATACTTTCACACAACTGAACATACCTACGCAAGACTTACCTTCATGGTTAGTCTAGTGGACAATGAATTTTCAAGAAAATACTGTTGAGTAGGGCTTATAACTGTGACAAACAGCGTATTAACTTACCACCACCACTAACTAGAATAGAAATGGAGCTCCATTAGTTTTTCAGTTTTAACTGCACCCGCAAAAGAATTCAGAGTGGTAAACAATTCAATTTCAAGGGTGATACGGGTAATGATCGCTAAACCGGGGGATTCTGTTTAGTGAAGTTTGGGACGGCTCACTGTGGTAATAATGGCTACCAGCACAAAAAAAAGAAGTTTTGATGCTACATTTAAATTGGAGGTGGTGGATTATGCTATGCAAAATAAAACAGGAGTGCTAGCAGGAAGTTTGGTGTGATTTCTATGTTTTTCACTTCTTACCCTCCTCTTAGGCGATGTAGACTTCAGAGCCAGTGATGGGTGGCTGCCAGAGATTACCACAAGATCTGGTACCAAAGGTTCGTCACCACAAAGGATATCCTCTCAGCCATATAGTAAGTATGGATGAAACTCCTTTGTGGTTTGATATGCCTGGTGAGACTACAATTACTCGCACTGGAGAGAGATCTGTTCCCATCTGTACAACAGGCTATGATAGTAAGACTTGTTGCTGAGCTACACAGAGTGTCTGGAGTGATTGTTGCATACAGCAGAAATGGCTGAATGAATGAATCACTCACAATAGACTGGGTCAAACGAGCTTGGGGAACTCTTAACTTCAGGCGCCGACTCTTGGTGTGGGATGCGTATAGGTGCCACACAATGCCCTCTGTTAAGACAGTTGTAAACACTCACACAAATACTGACTTGAGCATCATTCCTGGGGGCCTTACCAGCATAGTCCAACCAGCTGATGTTAGTTGGAATAAGCCTTTCAAAGAAGCTTATAAGGCCTTTATATAACCAGTGGATGGCAACTGGAGAGAAGAGCTACACTCCTGCTGGTAACATCCGTGCTCCTAGCAAACTTCTTTGTTTGCAGTGGGTGATAGAATCATGGAATTATGTCTCAGCTGAAGTGGTAAAAAAATCTTATATATCTTGTGGCATCTCTGTGAATATGGATGGAAGTGAAGATCAAGAAATCCATTGTTTAAAATATGGTGAAATAGCTGCTGCTGCTAAAACAGGTAATCAACAGGCTACTGTCTCTCTTCTGGCATCTTCTTCTGCTGCTGATGATATTCTCAATAGTCAGGATCCGTTTGCAGGTCTCAATGAAAACATGGAAGATGACGAAGAACTAGATAGGAACGAAGTTGTATTGGAAGATAACTAAGTGCTTTACTCGCTGTGTATGACTAGATGGTAGTTCTTTTCTAACAGTTCCTTTTTTGTTCCTTTTGTTCAAAAGGGTATGCTTCCATTTTTTTGTATCTATTCGTCACGTGATTCAATACACTCAAGAATAACATTACGTCATCAAAATTTAAGGAACTGCTGACTGAACAATCGTATAATTAACAGTGACCGCTCTCGAACAGTGGCCGCCCCTCTAGACGAGTTGAAGTAAATAGTAGCCGCGGCGTCTGATCACGCGAACACGGTATTATCATTATAATTATTATTACGATTATTATTATTATTGTTGTTATTGTTATTATTATTATTATTTCGGCCAAAAAATATTGGGTGTCTTTTTTTTTTTTTAGCATTAACGTTTAGCAATTTTGCTTTTAAACATCTGGTAATCTATTTTACTAGTGTATTCCATCCTACATTTTCTCCTTCCCTCCTATTCCTTCCCTTCTGTGACTCCCTCATTGTAGATTCGTCTCAAGAAGTAGCAGAAAAGTTTGTATCCAGATATGAAGATGTCTATTGGGGCCTGCAGAAATTACCAAACTTCGGTTAGTTGAGTGAAACTACATATATGTAAACATTATTTTTAAAAACCCATTAATTTAATATATGCAGAGTCAGATGTGCACAATTGTGTATTGTGTGCGTGTATGTGTGTGCATGTGTTTGTGCATGTGTGTGTGCATGTGTGTGCATGTGTTTGTGCATGTGTGTGTGTGCATGTGTGTGTGTGTGTGTGCATGTGTGTGTGTGTGTGTGCATGTGTGTGTGTGTGTGTGCATGTGTGCATGTGCTACTGTGTCACATTGCAGTGTTTCTTCAGCGGTAAGAAGCATGTAAATTAATGTAGTAATAATCTTGTGACCATCTCATTTGTCCTTGTCATCTACCAATGAGATCAGGTTTTGTGTATTATAAAATAATTGTGGTTGAGGAAAAATACCGAAAAGTTAGAGTTATGTGAAAGGGCGTGGCTCAACCACCACATCATTTGCTTTTGGTTTCTGAACTGAGAAGATTTGTAGCAGTTGCAATATACCAATAAACATTTTTTTACGGTCACGTTTTAATTTGACCAATATTTTGAGGGGCATGACCAAAATATCCCTTCAGGTATTACTGCATCCCCTAATTAGATTTATGGATTAGTGTATGTTTTCTCCCTCTATTGTGTAGGATATCGGCGAAGAAAGCATTGGTTCAAAGCCAGTAATGAGGATGATGATGATGTAATCATATTTGTAGTGAGTACCATTCGAACACACATTCAGTATAATATGTATATATATATATATATATATGTATGCATATATTAGATCAAAGAGTATAACAATGGTCCATTGAACTTGAAAAAGGACTTAAAAGTAATCAATAAGGAATTGCTACGACAGATTCCGGTAAGTAGTAATTGCCAACACCTTTTCAATTTTTGAAAGTGATGCATGTCAAGTTGGGCTAAATATCTTCAGTTATTTCATGAGTCACTTACCTAAAATAACATTGAGAAGATATCTAGGGTGGAATAATATTCCACCGGGCTCGAGACACTTTCAGGGGTAACACAATTGAAAATTGGGATATTTGTATATGTGTGTATGGACATACATATGTCTTTTTGTACTTTGACCCTCGAGTTTTTTGTGTTTGCTCTGTGGTCAACCCCTTCCCATACCTCCACTAAACAGAATCTTTTGGTTTAGCAATCGTGTATCATTCAAGGAAATTTTATTGTTTACCCCTTTGTATTACGTTGTTTTTGAATGACACAAGACGCACTTTGTCGTAAAACTAATTGTCAGACTCAACACAAAAAAAAAAAGGTGAAAACTTACTATGGTAGTGAGACCCTTTACCAGACATAATTTCAAAAAACTCTGCCATCTATAGGTATCTGTGAGTGCTTGTTGTCAGAAGCTACTAGTAACCCAGATAGTCAGAATGCTATATTAGGGACTACAGAAAATACCAGTACACTGGAAATAAAGGCTAGGTTTGCCATTTGTGCTCATATATATATATATATATATATATAATATAATTATATATATATATATTCCACCCTAGAAACCTTCACAATGATATCTTTAGGTACATGGCCCCAGCATTTCACCAAGGGCGAGCTTATAGCAACTGGCCAAACTTACTTGTGTAGCACTGGCACTGGGTTAGAGCAGCTGCTTAATATCAGCTGGGGGTGTGGGTAGCTACATGCAACTTTACTATACTGAAGTATACCAGTCCTCTCCAAGTTGAGTTGGCCAGAAAAAAACTTGAATAACTTTTGAACGGAAGCAGCTACAGCATCCTGGGTTTGCACCATTAGAAACTGCTAGTTAAAAATATTTCCTCAGTATACTCCTAAACCAGAGAGAAAGTGCTATTCCAAAACTCAATACAAAAGTCTATGGAAATAGAAAAAACCACAGGTTTCCCTCTCAAAACCGTTTTTAGTCACTGCAGTATGGCTCAATTAATCACGCAGAATGTCTTCATTAAGAATTTGTAAACAATGGGCGGCTTCTTCTCGGATTTCTGTGTTTCTAGCTCAAAGTTATACCTTTTTTTTAGCTGCTTGTTTGAAACCCCGCCTATTCCCTATTTGTTGTTTTGACTTGTTGACATTGAAATTTGACATAGACGTAGACGTAGAGTAAGGGTCACTAAGAATTGGAGAAAGAAAGTATTTTTTAGGTGACTTACTTCTAAAGCCTATATCTTGAATTTCAATTTTTTCCACCATAAGGTCCCTTTTCTCAGACCTGCTCACACATATATATATATATACACATAGTTGTATAACTAGTGGTGTGCTTGAGCGCCGCAAAATGAATGATTTTAGCTACTAAATATAAGTATATGTGGTGGAAGTGGGAGGAGCAGAGTAAAGTTGCCACCTGAGTGTCTGGCAGAGCTCTACACTGCAATTGTTTTAGGCCCCTTAGCTGCCAGCTGCTGCCCTTGGTATGGGGAGGTTTATCTTAGGCTAAGCTGGAGGTTTATCTTAGGCTAAGTAAGGTAAGGCTCAAGATTGACACTGTGGGATGCACTTGCTCTACTGGCCAGTTGTATAGAGAACCAGCTGGGCATGAAAATAAGGCAGAAAAAAAAAAAGAATAGGGTCAGGTGAACTGTAAATGGAAATGTTATTAGCAAAGTAGAAATAGGTTCTAAGGAAAGTATCTGAAGGGGTGTGGCTAATAATGTGGGGGAGTGGTCCACTACACCATAATATATACTAGTGTTGTACGGTATATCGGTATTTTGTTAATCAGCGGTATTTTAAATCATACGATACTATATTTTTTCCACCCTCAACCCGGTATCGTTATCGGCGTTATTTTATTACCGGTGTCCGCGGTATCAATAAACGCGCGTTTATTGCAAAAATTAAATCGTCACGTGCAAAAATTAGATCGTCACGTGCAAGTTCCGTGTAAGTAAATTTTCAAATCGCCACTTGGGATCACCGCGTGCAAGTTTTCAGATCGCCCCGTTTAAGTTTTAGATCGCTTGTTTGTGCTTCGGTGTAGGCTCAAATGGCTACGATAAATAGTGGTTGTGCCTCTACTTCTAGAGAGGAGTTAGTTTCTAAGCCAGGGACTAAGAGTGAAGTATGGCAGTATTTTGGACTTGCTAAATTAAGGCCCCGATGGTAAGGCTGTCAATGATGGTGCAGTCTATTGCAAGCTATGTGCCAAGAAGGTGACTGCAAAGAGTGGCAATACTTCAAATTTAAAGGCACATTTGAAGAACAATCATAAAACTATTCACTGTCAGTTACAGAAGCCTTCAGCCACAGTGGCTAAAGAAAAATCTTCCACACCAACACTGGTAACTCTAAAGAATGTACTACCATATGGACATCAGACACAGAAGTACAAAGAACTGAATGAAGCTGTGGCTCATTTTATTTGTAAGGATGGATTGCCAATATATACAGTTGAGAAGCCTGGATTTCGAGCCTTGATTCGAAAACTGGACAGCAGGTATGAACTTCCTAGTAGACCACAGTTTTCAAGGTCAATCATTCCCGATTTGTATGCTTCAACTAAACTTAAAATAGCTCAAGCAATTAAGGACATTAAGTTCTTTGGAGCTACCACTGATATGTGGTCCAGCATTGGAATGGTACCGTACATGAGCTTTACAATACATTTTATTAGTGACGATTGGCAGCTCAAGTCCTTTGTATTGTCAAGTACATTTCTTCCCAAAGACCACACTGCAGATGTTTTGGCAGAAGCCCTGGAAGAAGTCATGACTGAATGGAACTTGAAGTCTGACTCCCTTGTAAGTCTTACTACCGACAGTGGCACTAACATTGTAGCGGCAGCAAGAAAGTTGCGATGGAATAGACTTTCGTGTTTTGGCCACAATTTAAACCTTGCCATTACAAAGGCATTCAGTGGTAACAGGAGATGCGACCGAGCCTTGGGATGTGTTAGAAAGCTAGTAAGTGCCTTTTCTTATAGTTGGAAGCGAAGGAGAGAGCTCACGAGGGCGCAAATCACTCTCAATATCCCCCAGCATCATCTCGTTTCTGTGAGTGCAAATAAAGTATATTTAGTAAATGATGTAGATAAATGTACGATATAATACAACCTTAATCATATTATACAGGTAGTACAATGCAAATTAATTGAGGATGTCACTATCCAGATGGGGATGTTATTTTGAAAGTATTGGGTAGATATATTATAATAACATGGAGACAGTAAAAGTATTAATTTTCCAGCATATGTGTGGTACCTAGATAAAATGGGGTACAGATAAAGAGGATAGTGAATTAATTCATACGTATATATTTGATAATATAGGATTGCCAGACAAGGTGGGGATCATTGCAGAAGATGATAGAAAGAGTTCTCGAACAAGAACAGGCAATCAGAGTTGTCTTGACAGCAGACAGAAAAGCGTCACATCACCTCTTGTCATGGCAAGATCTAGATGTCATCAAGGCCATCAACGCTGCACTGTCCCCTCTTGCTGAGTTTACAGATGTGTTATCAGGAGAGAAATACGTGACTGTTTCAGCCTTATTACCTGTTATAGATTTATTGCAAACATCGATTTTAGTGCAGAAGACAAGTGACGTCCCCCTGACAAATGAACTTCGATCGAGTATCATGAGGGACCTGTTGACTCGGAATCAAGATCATGACATAGTTCGTCTGCTGCAGACATCCTCATTTCTTGACCCACGATTCAAGGAACAGTTCATTGAAGATGTCCAGGGCATGAAGGATGCTGTAATGTCTGAGGCTGTACATGATGTTGACACTGAGTGCTCTTCGTCTCCAGTTGAGTGCCCAATGCCACCACCTACAAAGAGAATGAAACGATCATTAGGAAGTTTATTGAAGCAAACTACAATGGAAGACATGAGTGAAGCACCAGCAAGTTTGACACCACAAGATAAAATTAGTAAAGAAATTGATTCTTACCTGAAGGTTGCAAAAATAGATGCAGAAGAAGATCCCCTCAAATGGTGGTATAACAATGAGAGTACCTATCCTTTATTGGCAAAACTTTCCAGAAAGTACTTGTGCATTCCAGCTACTAGCACCAGCTCAGAGAGAGTCTTCAGCAAGGCTGGACAAATTGTCACTCCACGAAGAGCTTTGCTCAAACCACAAAATGCAGAAATGTTAATTTTTTTATCATGTAACCTTTAACCTTCACAATCACGAGACACAAATAAAAAATTTATGAATTTTGAAAAATGTACTATATTTAGTAATACCGGGGTATTTTGATTATATAGTATCGTGATATTTTGTAAGGCAATACCGTATAACACTAATATAAGTTGTAGATCTCTGCTGGAAATGTGGCATCCTTTACTAATCAAGCACAAGATATTCAGTGAAGATTTAGGGGTAGCAAGCTTTTAAGTTGCTGCACATGCTCACTGATTGTCTATTGCAGGGTAACCATGACAGAATACATCATCTGGTCACTGCCTGTGACGTGAATGTTAATGCACAGAGCTCAGATGTAGGAAACAGGTAAAGTACAATCGATCAGTTTAGCACTGATGATGCTTTACCAATCCGGCTCAGTTTTCATGAATATACACTCTGTCATCGTTACTAAATCTCTTTACCAACCAGGCTCACCTACATATGCACCATTATCCTCACTGACCTGGCACAGCTTTATTCATTAATGCACACACAACTATTACAGATGATACTTTATCTACTCTACTCAGCTAATGAATGATGAATATACACACCATCATCGTCGTAGTAATTACTGATAGACAAGCATATTATTATAGAGATGGCTCCATACTATTCATAAGGGAGTGTCTCATAGTTTAATTCTGGTGCATGTGTGTGGTGCATTGAAGAGACGAAGCTTGTTAATATCGTGTGAAGATTCTCATCAGTGATAATTCCTGTTGCAGTATTGCTTTTATTCTCCCATGAGACAGCTGGCAGTGTTCTTGTGTAATGCTCATCAAAGTGTTGTTGTTGTTTTCTAGTTGATGTTACTTCCCATATTATTGGGAGTTAAATCCAGATGGTATTTACTGCATCGAGCTGTCTGCAAGAAAGATCTGGCCACAGCTGTTGTTCTAATTAAACTAGGGGCTGACCCTCTTCTTGTTAATGATCGTCAGCACAACATCTCAGCCTTAAATTCTGGCAGAATCAAGGAACAAAGAAGGTAGCAATTCAGAACCTCATTTTAAACAACAGTATTTTAAACTCACTCTTTATTTCTCATCTCTGTCAGATGCCCCTCCCCACTGTCAATGGGAACATGCTGGAAGTGTTGCTATGCTACCTGTACACATGGAGGTGTTTATTTCCCAGGGATGACCTCAATCTTGGACTAGATCTAATGTCAGCAGCCGACCAGTTTCTGTTGGTGGAACTCAAGCAGCTCTGTCAGCAGCTCCTGGCAGAGAAAATAGATGCAGAGGTTAGTACATGGTAGTGTGGGTAGAGATCACAAATTTATCAAGTGCATTTTAGAGTTTCATTGTTAAGATAAAAAAATTGACAGTTTTAGTTTTAGACTGTGTGCAGGCCAGTAAAGTCTCTATAGGTTGAGAATGTGTCTGCGAGTGTATGCAGAATGTATGTGTGCATGCATGAAAGAGGCATTTTTGTAACACATGATAAAGTTATGAGAGCAGATAGAAATGATGATGCTTTACCAACTCTGATCAGTCCGTGAATTATTCATGAATTCACACATTGTCATCGTTACTGATGCACAAGCACATTATATAAAATTGGTATAGATAACTAGTGCTTGTTATGTTGAAAAGAGAATATGTATGCTAGCTTTCTGTTTCAAGATTACTGTTACAATAACATGAAGGATGTGTTCTGAAGGCCACAATGTAATCCCCTCCCACTTTATTAATCCTGCCTTGCTCCTGACCATGTACACAGCTGTACCAGAGAGGTTGGCATAGTTCAGTGCCACAATAGTGACACTAGCTATATGAACAGGGGCGCATTTAGGAGGGGGGGAGCTCGACTGGTGTTGTACGAGCCCCCCTTTTTTAAGAGTGAGCCCTCATTTTTAGCTACTTTATTCTTACTTGTAAGTGGAAGTTTGTCACTGTTTCTCTTTGTCCCCCAGTTTATCGCTGTTTCTCCTCGTCTCTCAGTTTGTCGCTGTTTCTCCTCGTCCCCCAGTTTGTCGCTGTTTCTCCTCGTCTCTCAGTTTGTCGCTGTTTCTCCTCGTTTCCCAGTTTGTCGCTGTTTCTCCTCGTCCCCCAGTTTGTCGCTGTTTCTCCTCGTCTCCCAGTTTGTCGCTGTTTCTCCTAGTCCCCCAGTTTGTCGCTGTTTCTCCTAGTCCCCCAGTTTGTCGCTGTTTCTCCTCGTCCCCCAGTTTGTCGCTGTTTCTCCTCGTCTCTCAGTTTGTCGCTGTTTCTCCTCGTCCCCCAGTTTGTCGCTGTTTCTCCTCGTCTCCCAGTTTGTCGCTGTTTCTCCTCGTCCCCCAGTTTGTCGCTGTTTCTCCTCGTCCCCCAATTTGTCGCTGTTTCTCCTCGTCTCCCAGTTTGTCGCTGTTTCTCCTCGTCTCCCAATTTGTCGCTGTTTCTTTTCGTCTCCCAGTTTGTCACTGTTTCTCCTCGTCTCCCAGTTTGTCGCTGTTTCTCCTCGTCCCCCAGTTTGTCGCTGTTCTCCTACCCCCAGTTTGTTCGCTGTTTCTCCTCGTCCCGCAGTTTGTCAATGTTCTCCTCGTCTCCCAGGGTGTCGCTGTTGTTTATCCTCGTCTCCAGTTTGGCGCTTTCTCTCGCCCCCAGTTTGGAGATGGGGGATACGCCTCACGTCTCCCAGTTTTGTCGCTGGTTCCTCATCTCCAGTTCTTGTCGCTGTGCTCCTCGTTCCCCCAAGTTTGTCGCTGTTTTCTCGTCTCCCAGTTTGTCGCTGTTTTCTCCCGTCTCCCAGTTGCGTGGTTTCTCCTCGTCCCCCCCAGTTTGTCTTATCGCTTGTTTCGCACTCGTCCCCTGTTGTCCTTTGTTTCTCCTCGTCCCCAGTTTTGTCGCTGTTTCCCGCGTTCCTCCCAGTTTGTCGCCTTTGTTTCCTAGTTCCCAGTGTCGCGTTGTTGGTGTCTCACGTCCCCAGTTTGTCGCTGTTCTCCTCGTCCCCAGCTTGTCGCTTGTTTCTCTCGTCCCCCAGTTGTGTTGTTTCTCCGAGTCTCCCCAGTTTGTTGCTGTTTCTCCTCGTCTCCCAGTTTGTTGCTGTTTCTCCTCGTCTCCCAGTTTGTTGATGTTTCTCCTCGTCCCCCAGTTTGTCGCTGTTTCTCCTCGTCTCCCAGTTTGTCGCTGTTTCTCCTCGTCCCCCAGTTTGTCGCTGTTTCTCCTCGTCTCCCAGTTTGTTGCTGTTTCTCCTCGTCTCCCAGTTTGTCGCTGTTTCTCCTCGTCCTTTAGTTTGTCGCTGTTTCTCCTCGTCTCCCAGTTTGTCGCTGTTTCTCCTCGTCTCCCAGTTTGTCGCTGTTTTTCCTCGCTGTTTCTCCTCGTCTCCCAGTTTGTCGCTGTTTCTCCTCGTCCCCCAGTTTGTCGCTGTTTCTCCTCGTCTCCCAGTTTGTCGCTGTTTCTCCTCGTCCCCCGCTGTTTCTCCTCGTCCCCAGTTTGTCGCTGTTTCTCCTCATCCCCCAGTAATTGCTTGTCTCTTAATCAACAGTTCACGTGAAAAAAAATGGTACTGATTTCAAGACACGTGGAAAATGTAGGGGTGTCAGAATGGGTGCGGCCATGGTCGCACCAATATTTTAGCAAAAAGGGGCATGTCTATAATTTTCTACTCTTTATCTGAACTCGGCTCGTTATCGAACTTGGGTCAGTCAAAACCGAGCGGTCGAAATGACTTCTGCGGGGACTAGATTGCTAATAACAAACCTTTTAGATGATTTTAAGGAAATTCCAGACTATCTTGGTTCTTCATTTACTATTCCAAAGAGATCTTTTGGAAAAACATACGTAGTTGAGAAATCCTTCCAGCAATGTTGGTCTACAAAGTGGCCATTTTTGTCCCATTTAGTTTTTGCCACACGTATTTAAAGAAAATAAGACTAAGACTACCACAAATGGCAAGCATCTGTAAGTTCTACTTATGAAGGATTTAGAAGAGTTGGAAGAACATCTCTATCTTGTCTGTCCACCATTACAAGCCTTCTACTCTCTATGTCATGGACGAGATAGATGCAGCACTGGACTTCAAGAAGGTCTCTCTAGTAGCCCATTACATCAAGGTGAGCTACACAGAGTAATGATGTTATTATTATTTTATTTTATTTTTTTATTGTAATATCTTCAAAAATTATTACTTGAGTTTTTGGTAATGTAATAACGAACTACATCAATAAATCTTGTTGCACTTTTTCTTGTTGTTGTTGTTACTTATTACAATATTTTTTTGCTTGGTCTTACCTAAGTTGCTGTTATTGTATATTACAATACCTGTACCTTCAAAAATGATTATTTCTATTATTTTTTTGTTAGTCTTACTCAAGCTGTTGTTGTTGTTGTTGTTTAGGAGCGTACGAAGAATGCTCAGTTCATCATCATCAGTCTGAGGAACAACATGTTTGAGTTGGCAGATAGACTGGTGGGCATCTATAAGACTCACAACGCTACCAAGTCCATTACCATTGATCCATACAAGCTAGCTGTGTAACCAAATTTACTTTGTGATAATGCAGAATGATCCATTGCAGAATTATTTTCTATACACTAATGATGGAGTAACAGCAACCACATATTTCATTGAGGTGTATTGGTATGAATTGTTTCACTGGCGATTAAATTTTTTATAAATCTTTAGAGCGGCCACTGGCAGTTTGGTAAAGATCGTTTAGAAGGTGAGTCGTGCGAGTGATGTTTACATCGACAAAAACAATTGCTAAGTCTGGTGATCGAATATGTCTAACGGATTCCAAGTATTGAAGCAGCGCCTAGCTAGCCTGGAAGATTTGCTAGAAGATACTGATCTGATCAAAATATCCAAGGAGCTCTTGAGACATAGAATAATTAGTAAAGAATTTTGTGACAAATTCTCTTCTCTGGATCATGACCACCTGGAATCAGATATCAAGGTCAGATACTTACTCAAGCAGGTTTGTGAAAGAGTTAAAGAAGATGGTGAAGTATTGGACAGGCTAGTTAGAGTCTTGGGTAAGCTTGGAGGGAAGGTTAGAGCTGAGTGTGAGGCTATGAAGAGTGAGTTGGGGAAGATGGAGGGAAATGAAGTTCATAGTGGGACACAAGATACACACCTAGTAGAGCAAGATGTGCCTGACCTGGTGGAGTGTCTTGTGTCTGGTAGTTACTTGTGGGATGCAATAGGTATTGCACTGAAGCTTCCCAAGCACAAGCGTGAGGATTGTGGGGAAGGTAAAGAGAATGTCAATAGACTCAGTAACATTCTCACTGCATGGGTACTAGGTGGCTGTGAGGGAGCCAGACCTGCCACTCTCAGTAGCTTGAGGAGATCATTAGCCAGTGAGACAGTGGGACTAGGGAAACTAGCTCGAGATTTGTCAATATATAAAACAAATGAGAACCCTTTACCAGCTAGTCAAGTCACTCATTCATACCCCAGCATTATTTGTCAATCCTATGACACTGAAGTGCCTGAGGGAAGGTCTACACTTGTAGAAGTACAAGTCAGTGATAGTGGGTGTGAATCTTTCCAGTGGAGTAAAGGTGGTGAACCTTTATTTGATGGAGCTGATTTTTCTGGTGTGTGTAGTAACATACTATACATCAACAGAGCTAGCCAGTGTACACAAGGGGGATATTTTTGTCAAGTTAGCCAAGGCAGTGAAAAAGTACATAGTGATGAGATATGTCTGAAGGTCTTGTACCCTCCAGAGAAGGAAAAGTTGATGGATTTCTACTCTCTTACAGAGTGTGAAGTACCTAAAGATTCCTGGCCTCCTGTCGGTAATTCCACATTTGTTAATTTAGTTATTATCCAACAGAAACCCATGAGTACATGCGACTATTATACAATTCGTGGAGACATGGACGACATTATAAAGAGCAAGAAAGTAGCAGAGCACGAAGAAGTGTTTAGAGATTATAAAGAAGGAGCATTATTTTTAATAAATGGTCGCCCAGGTAGCGGTAAGACAACACTAGTCCACAAGATAACTAGAGATTGGGCCACAGGAAAGAAAGTCTTACAACAAGCTAAGATGGTTTTTCTAGTTACTCTTAGATTACTGAATGCTTCGGAAAAAGATAAAAGTTTGCTAGATTTACTTCGGATATTTTATGGTGAGGATTTAAGTAAGCATGTTGAGCATGAACTCAAAGAAAGCAGAGGAAAAGGGGCGTGCTTCATTCTGGACGGACTAGATGAATATCCTATTGAGTCTAAGAAGAAATTAGTAGTCGATGAGTTGTTGTTTAACAAGTCATTTCTTCCTCACTCAATGGTTATAGTAGCATCACGTCCTGTGGCTACCAGGGAACTAAAGAAAGTTTGCAAAATGCATGTTGAAGTTGTAGGGTTTTCTAAGAATCAAATTTATTGCTATGTGAGATCTTATCCTTTTAGTGATTCTTCTGAAAGCATGGCTTGTAAAATGACTGAGTTTTTAGATCAGCATCCCAATGTCCTTCACATGTGTTACCTGCCAGTCCATGTAGCTATGATATGTTTCTTGTTCAGTCAGCTAGAAGGTAACATACCCCACAGAGAAACACAAATCTATGAGCAGTTTGTGATAGCCACTTTACTAAAACACAAAGCACGTAGAGGAGAAGAACTACGATTGAAGTCACTGAAGGACTTGAGTGGCAAATATAAGGAATCATTTAGTTCAATATGTAAGTTGGCATTTGACATGATTGTTAGCTCTCAGCAAGTAGTTAGCAAGAGTGATACTCGAGTCTCCCTCTGTAGTGACTCAGTGTTAGGATTGTTAACAGTAGAGCGTACCTCCAAGTACTATGGCAATGAGGATTTCTTTACTTTTTGTCACTTGTCTCTGCAAGAGTTTCTAGCAGCTTTTCACATCCACGAGGCTCGGCTACAAGGCAATGAGCTAACCAGAAATATGGCTCTGCAGAATGTTTGGAAATTTTATTGTGGCTTGATCAAGTCAGATATTAACACAGAATTAATAGAAGCTATTTTCAAGCAAAATAATAGTTTCTTTTTGTATAAGGTCCAGTGTGCCTTTGAGTCCCAGCAAGCCATGTTGTGCGACTATGTAATAAATGACGGGGCTCTAAAAGTGTATGGAAGCAGTCAGCCTATAATTACTGCCACTGACTTCATAGCCCTTGGTTATGTGATATTTAAAAGTACCAAATTGGTTGAAACAATTGAATTGAGTTCAACTAAATGGGACATAGAAGGTGTTAAGCTGTTCGTTTCAATAGCTACCACTGACAAGCTTGAGTCTATCAAATGTCTCAAAGTGTACTTTGAGGGTGATGAAGATGCTAAAGCACTGAATTATTTGCTTCGTTTTGTTTCCTTGGAGGAGCTAGACTTATTTTTAGTATCATTAGACAAGTTTCGAATAACAGCACTGACAAGAAATGTACCGCTCTCTAATTTAAAAGTCCTAAAAATTAATTTACCTCTGTTAGAACCGTGTTCTCATCCTGAGGTAGTATTGAAACAATTTGGTGGTCATAATTTGGTACAAGTATTTTATTCAGTCCCCTCAGGTATTACCATCAACCACAACTTATGGAAGAAAATATTATCCCGTGCATTTGGCTTCCATGCAGTTCAGAACAGTTATATATGGCTACACTTGTACAGCTGTGAGGCATATTCCTTTCTCACTCATGAAAGGTTATCTCACTGTACTGGTGTAGTACTTGTTAATTGTGGTATTAATGATGAAAAAGTAGAGATATTAGCCAACTTATTGGACACTTCAATCTTGGAGAATCTAGTTCTAGACTTCAACAGAATAAGTGACTCAGGAGCCTTAGCACTAGCTGACTGCCTATCAAATTGTAGTGTAGTGCAGGAAGTGTCTGTACAATGCAACTCTATTGGTGACTCCGGAGCCACAGCACTAATAAATGCACTAGTCCATTGTAGCAGCCTGAGAAAACTAGACTTGCAAGGAAACTTAATTGGAGATCAAGGGGCAATATTAATAGCTCAAACTGCAAAAAGTCTCCCCAAGTTAGATTTATATCTGCATAATGTTAATATTACAGAAGAAGGTATCGAGGGAGTGCTATGGCACAGAATCAGTACGAGAATAGGAACAATGGTGTTAACTTCTTCATGGGATGGTATCAGTGAGGCAGACAAGAATACTTGGTGGAGTACTTTACACAATTGTGATTCGCCAGATGTTGATATCAGCTCTTCTGGTGCGCAAAGTCTTAATGACAATTTGAGCTGTCTACCTTTAAATCTGCCTGGTTCAAGTGGCTCTGGTCTTATTTTTAGTGACTACTCATTTTGGGTTAATGTATACTCTCTCAACTTGTCTCATAGTCTAATTGGTTCTGATGACGCAATAGTATTGGGTAAAACGCTGATCCACTCCAAGGCCCTGTTCAGTTTAGATCTCTCAGGCAATAGTATTGGTGATAGTGGGATTGAAGCTATTGCTGAAGGCCTGAAAGGTCATACCAATTTACAAAAACTGAGGCTTGGAACAAATTGTATCAGTGCAGATGGTATGGCTGCATTGGTTCCAGTGATATGGAGGAACCATCTACAACATATTGATCTTTCTGGTAATGGGTTTGGACCAGAAGGTGTTGATACTCTGGTTGATGCAATGGATGTAAGTACATTACAAACTTTGGATCTTAGCCATAATCAGTTAGGTGTCGATGGTGTAGCAAGTCTGAGCATTGGACTTCAGAAGTGCAAGCAGCTACAGGAGCTGAACGTCAGTCGTAATGGAATAGGTTCACACAGTATTGCTCGTTTAGCTAAAGGAATTCAGCATTGTACTAACTTACAATTTTTAGATCTTAGTTCCAATGCAATAACATCTGAAGGAGTGCCAGAAATACTTGAAATAATGAAGAGTTGCCAGTATCTACAGAAGCTGCGTCTGAATTTGAACAGGATTGATATGGATAATGCAGCAGATCTAGTTCGTGGGTGGCTCCATACTAGTATGTTAACATTGGAACTGTTCGATTGTTTTGGCAGATGTCATGAATTAGCTTTACAAAGTAATGGGAGATGTTGCAGTAGTTGTGATCATCTGCTAGTTGCATACTACAATAATGATTACCTCTGCATCCTGCTGGACTATACAAGTTCACTACCGAAACTAGTATCAGCAAATTTTTTAACAATATGAAGACTATGTTTAAAATGTGAAGGATGGTAACTTGTTTCCTCATAGTATCTCTCATCATTTATGCTTGTAATTGCCTTGAATTCTACATTTTTCTTCATTTGTGTTAGAACACATTTATTTTATTCTGTAATGGTAGCTACTTTTTAATGAAGTAAGAATTATAAAAATGATAGATTGTTTTGATTTGACCCAAAGTAGCTAGTTGCTGTAAATGACAATCCTAATTAATATTATAGATGTTTCGTGTAAGTACACTCCTAATTTGATGCTATGAGGACATAATGTGATACACATGACACTCCTAATCATGTGACATTATTAATCATGTGACACTCCTAATTGTTATATTAAAAAAATTTCAATTTTCTGTTGTTTTGTGCAGATCTCACTACTGCAAATATGAAATTTTTAGCTATTAATTTTCTATGCCTTGCCTCCGTTTATGCCTGATTTCCTGCAGTCCCCAATTGTAAAAGATACAAATTCTCTGCCACATGCTCAATGTTCATAGATCAATTCCCACAGAAACTGTAAGTTTGGTTACAGAATAAAATACAAATCAATCCAATGTAAGTTCAGTGTATGATGGATTGATTTTTATTTTTATTCTATACACTGATGATACAGGTTTGAATGATTGTCCCCAACATCCTCCTCCAATTGGCCATGGCATGCATGGTGGTCAACATCTTCCAAAATCAGTCTTGGGCCGTCTGCTTAGGTAGATTGCTTGGCTTGCAGCTGCTTGGAAAGTTGCTGGGAGAGTTTGGTAGTACATGCACTTGGGTGTCTCATTCTCATAAATGTCCACAGTTTCATCGTGGAGTTGATTCAGCAGCCGACTGCTCAACTCAAGACAGCATCTCCAGTGGTAAAGTCTTTGTACTGGCCACTGAAAGCACTTGGTTCTCTTTCCCTTCCCAGACACTCGTAGAACAGGTCCTGTGACCTCTCCATCACTGCCAGTCAGCAACCTCTCAACACGGCCAAGTTTCCACATTCGATCATCACTATGGATAATGACAATGTCACCAGCTAAACTTCTGGCCCACCAGAGCTCCTTTCATACTGCTTATGAACAACCCTGAGTTCCAGCAGGTACTCTCTGCCAATATCCCCAAATCTGGTCCATGGTAGTGCTGAGATACTTCGCTCTCCTTATGAGAATCTCGGGACGGGTTGCACTCCTCAAGTTCAGGCGCAGGAATATCAGGAGTGCTCATCAGTCTTCGGCCAACCATCAGATGAGAAAGTGTTAGCCGCAGCTTGTCCAGGTATTGGCTGACATGTATGATAGGGGTCATGTGTGAATTGATCACCATCTCCACCTCTTTAAGAGCAGTCAGAAACTAATCATGAAAAAACTTGGCCTGACAATCTTTCTCAGGCATCTCTTAGTACACCTGACCATTGTCATATTGCCAACAGGCCCCTCTCCTCAAACAGTTGTTATTCAACTTCAGGCCAGAAAGTAGTCAGGACGCTGTTTTGTCTGCCTCTGTCATGGCCACATCATCTGGAAGTGTTGTAGTTACGCCAAGTCTCAGACTAGTCTACCCCCACATTTTTGCAAAGTTGTAGATGTTCCATGACAAGGAGAGGTTTTCCTAGCAAGATGCTTTCAAATAATGGGCTGCTGCCAAGTTTATTAAGAATGTCAAGCGGATTTTCAATGACCCTCCACTATACTACCACTACTGCCCTGTGCAAACAGTACAGCAGCTGTAAGTTGATCTTCCTACAGAGTTTACCCCCACAGCTGTGGTCCTCCCTAGAGCCCACACTACCCCCCCCCCCCCCCCCCCCCCCCCCCCCCCCCCCCCCCACCACCCCAGAACTCTTATTAATCTCATCTAACTCCCACTCAATCCCTATCTTACAGGTTACCAACAACTGAAAATCATGAAGTATCTTGTTCAGGATAACAGGTGCTAGTAGTCCTCCATATAAGATCAGCCACCACTCCCAATGACTTGGGACTACAAGTGTGGAGTTCTACTTGGTCATACATGACTGTTCGAGGACATTACTGCTTTCAGATTATGAGTGCATCTATGTGCTTAGCAATGATGCTTTGTTTGTTCCCAAAATGTTTCTCCATAGTTTGAGACAGCTTCATCATAGTTAGGTTTCAACCCTGCAATTGAACCCAGAGCTTCATGTTCTAGGAGAGATCGGAGATAGTTTAATTCTCTGTAGTGAGACTATGATTGTCATGAATAGCAGCACGATACGACTCCCAGAAGGGTGTCCACTTCATCAGATCACCAGTTTCATTTTTTATTTCCTCAAGGAGACACAGTAAGAGTGATGGGGGCACAAGAGGAATGGGTGGATGTGTTGTGGTACTCATAGCAAAGTTCAAAATACAGTCGACTATCACAAGAAGGGTATATATGCCATCATTGTATCCATCAGCCTGTTCAATTTCATGAGCAAGTTCATCTTCAGACTAAATCAGGATAGCTTCTTCAACATGTCCAATTTAGCGTTGAGACAAAGAGCTTCAGCTGGGATGGCTGGTCAAAAATTCGGCATCTTTGTGATGGTTCCTCTGTGTCCCGCACAAACAGGCTTCTTCTTCGAAAGAGCTCATCATGGGCCTTAATTAGAAATCTCTTGCAATAAATGATGAATTATTCAGCAAGACAGCAGGCACAGGTCAGTAATTGTTCAATCAACTTAGATCTGGCTCAAAGAACCAGGTAAAAATGTTTAATTCCCTGTTGTCCCTGATTCTAACGTACAAATTCTTTGCCATACTTTCAAGGTTCATAGATCTGTCCCCACAAAAAACCATTGAGTGGTTACAGAATTAAAATACAAATGAGTTCAGTGTATTGTGATAATTCAATATATGATAAATGATCAGTGTGAGCTAACATTTTAATTTTTACTAGTTCAGATGACAAGAATTAGGCCCAAGATTACCAGTCTCCAACAGTTTATGCCAATAGTGAATGGAAAAATACTATAGGCAACAAACTATATAGCTAGCTAGAGCAAAGCTTGAATGGTTCCAACAAAATGATGCCAAAATATCTAAGTAACCTGATTCGGTGAAAGTGCAAGAATATCTGACTTCTAATAGCTAGCTCATTCTCAAATCTCATATCCCCAGGGCCATATAATAAAGTTTGGGGGGGGGGGGGGACAGATTTCGATATTAAATTTTCCCCAGCTTAAAGCTTTCAAAATTAATTAGTCCAATATAATCAGAACTTGTACTTACTTTCATTATATTGTAAGTACTCTGCCTGGGAAGCTAGTTGGTTAAAACTAAAGCTAAGATAATCATGGAATAGATGGTACCGTGGCTAGTTGTGTGAATACACGAGTTATGACCAATACTGTAAAAACATGCCAGCTGGATACTGAGTAGTGGTTGTAGCTACAACTGGGAGTACTTTACCCCAAAGGGTGTATTAGTGCTTTGTTCTTGAGTGTGATTAACCCCTTCAACACACCCTCCTAGTATACCATTATTCCAACTATGATACCCCTATACACTCTTGGAGGATTTACAGTACACTCTAGTGATATATAAACTAAAAAACAGCTATGAGTGTTAATAAATAGTAATAATTTTGGAATCCATAACAAGGTCAAATATTTTCAAATAGGTTGTATTATTTCACATAATACGAAGTATAGACACAAAAGTTGATGTTGAGGGAATTTTGAGCTGATGAACAGTGATTCCCTCAGTAGGGAAATCTTCAATTCCATCACAGACACCTTACCTAAATCTAATTGTGCAGCTTCTGGTAAACATCTTGTGTCTGGTACATTAATGCCTTCAATTTGAGAAATTATTACAAATATTACTAGAAGCTCAACCAAACCACGCCCAGCATACAAAAAAATAAAAAAAAAAAAAAAATGCCCTTATATAATCATATTTTTCCTTATTTTTATCATATGGCAGTATAAATGGATATCAGCTGTAACCACCTCCAGTTTTCAGATGGGTTTCCCGTGGTTCGCTTGGACCACAGTTAACACTAAATTTCTGAAATATTTTTTAATCTAACAACCAACATTGAAGTAGTACTTCACAGATAAAAAGCTAAGCACCTACATATGTCCTTTTTTTTTTATTACATCATATAGATATTGATTATTTATAGCACAAAAATCGGAGTTGTTACAACAAAAAAAAGTTTTTGCAAACACTCTTTCCATTTTCTTCTCAACCCAAACCATCACTCACATGGCACTTACTCTTGAAGAACACACGAAACTCCTCAAACTAGGTCCAATTAAAAACTTGGTCAAGACACAATTGGAATTTAAAACCTTTTACCTACAATACAAGCAATGGTTACAATACTCACCAATCATTGTCCAACACCATAAAATGCAATGTATACTACTACACTCCCACCTGAGACATTGATTTGTTTCTATTCTTTATTACCTAGATATGTATGATTATAGACGGCATGTGGAAGTTATCATGGAATCTGTGTGGTTGAGTTTCCATAGTACATGTCAGCCAGATTATTTAGCCATTTTATAGTTGTGGAAAAGGGTTAAAACACAGCCTAATTGTCCGTTAGGCAACTGTTCAAGGTGAGTAGATTCCAGAAGTACAGGTTAGAGCCTGGGGTGATCATGAAGTGGAGACTGATTAATCTATGCTTAATTATACTGTGAGAGTGATGACTTGTTAGAGAATAACATTACAGTGAAAGAGAAAGACTGTTGCAATCAAGTTTCAAATAGTGATCAAATTAAAAGATAATGTAATTTATAATGAACAGCTCTGTTGCAGTGTGTGAACACAACATACAGGCTACTTAGTGTGGTTGCAAATATTGTCCAGAGTCATGGCAACGGGTGACTCTTTATCTGTGACTGTCCATTAACAGAGGCTGGCTGTACCTAGATGGTGCATGCCAGACAAGAATTAATTCAGTAAGAAAAGAAATAAACAGTCATTGCTTAAAAAGATTAGTTTTATTTTGTTAATCTAATTAGCTTAACCCCACCTGGACAACTTTTATTTTGTGTTTTTGTGGTCTATTCCTGGCTATAATCGAGTCTGGAAAATTATATTGTTTTATGGACTCATTCTGTTATTAACTTCCGTTATAAGTCACAAACTAGCTTCAAGAATAAAAGAATGTTAATACGTACTTCTGAACATGATCTTTGATCACATAGTTATCAAATGCTTAACTGAGGATATCCCTGTTATTCAGCTCATTAAAATATTGGAAATATCTCTGCCTCACAGAAAATAAAAGTTACCACTTTCCAACATCAAGCATTAACATTCATTCTTGAAGCACAATTCTTTTTTTTATTTTTTATTTTGTCATCAAAAATTTCAAAAAGTCACATTTTTATATTATATTATTTCCTTGGTAATGTTGTAAAATAAAAAACTTTGAATTTTTCCACTCTAGCAAGTTTAATACTTTCATTGACTCTAAACAGCCTGAATAACTCAAATGGCAAATGACCAAGTACAACATTCTAGCATCAATCGGTTTTACAATTACTAGACAATTCCAAATTGCTGCTACTTGCACAACTGCTTCATAGAATATAGAATTTTACAATTCCAAATGACATGAGTATAGTCATAATTATCGAGACCATTCATCCCTTTTTTACAGCTGTGTAGACCGGCACAGTGCTGCAAATGAATAGTTATTTTAGTTTCATTCAAATTATGTGCTATGTAGTAACAAGATTGCTTGGAACTCTGATATTGCTGTTAGCTTCAAACCTAGTCTGGTGTTGCCGTTACCACTTTACCTACTTTTCAAATATGGTGCGGGGGAGAGGAAAGGGTCTGGGACTCTAGCCCCCACCACACCGACCTGCAGCTTAATAATGGAAGGGGCTCGTTTTCGGGGACATCCGTTTATTCTGGAGGGCGGTTTCCCTTGTCTAGAGGAAGCTTGTAATCATGGTACCGGATTTCAGTATACAACAGCACGTTCTGTCTGCTAGATTCGCTAAACAGCTGAAAGATCAAATTATATTTCTTATCTGAGACTCCCCCATTAGTAAAGATTCTGTTTGGATCCCTTCTATACTCACACATACCTTAATAGATACAAAACATTATACTTACTCTGTGCACAACTTGATACTTGCAGCAAGATGGTGGCTATTGGAAGGCTTTTAGAGAATGTGTAAAGTTGGAGAGAGTTAGAGCTAGTGTAGGCTACTAAGACAGGTTAGGAAGATGAGGGAAATGAACCGTTAGTGGGACCAGTATGCACCCTAGTAGAGCAAATTTGCCTGACCTTTAGACCAGAATGTGATCATTAGTACTTGTGGATGCAATATAGTTGCACTGAACCACCCAAACACAAGCGTGAGGGTGGGGGAAGGTGTGATAATGTCAATGACTCTGTAAATTCTCACAAATGGATACTAGGTGGCCTGACAATGGGTTTCGCCATCTCAGTAGCTTTCTTGAGCATTAGCCAGTTAGACACAGGACTAGGAAATTGCAAAAACCTACTTCTTATAAGAAAGTACCCCCACCCCTTCAGGATAAATTAATTGTTGCCGTTTTTATCAGTCAAAGTTTAGAAGTAGCTGAGGGCAATCCTTCTGACTTTTTGCTAAGTTATTGTAGTGGGTGTAGAATTTACCAGTGGAGTAAAATGGCAAACATTTTACTTGTGGATCTGTTTTTGTGGTGTGTGTATAAAACTAGCACGTACAGAGCTAGTATTGTAAGTGGGAAAATTCTTGTAAGTAGTCGAGGCATAAGACTGAAGATATGATGATTCAATCTACCCTCCATATATTTCCAAGAAGAAGGAATTTTAGAATTTGTCTCTACAGACAAAGAAGTGCTCAAGACTAGACCTCTCCTGTAGGAATCCCACTTTTACAATCTAGTTCTATCCAACACAACCCATGAGTTGTGCAAGGTTACACAATTCGCGGCACCGGGGACATTTATTATGCAGGAGTTCAGAGTAGAGGAGGTGTTTAGAAATATGGGAGGGAGTTTTGTTCTTGTTTTGGTCGTCAGGCAGGGGAATCCAGAAATTTGACAGTTAACTAAGTTGGGCCACAGAAAGAAAGTAATAAACCTTTAAATAAATTTTTTTAACTCTTAATTATAGAATGTTTAGAAAATTAGAAGATTTTCTCACTTCTTCAGAATTTTATATGATATCTTAGTAAGCATTTAAGCAACGCCTTTGAAGTGTGAAAAAAGGAGCGTGCAGTTTAGGACGGACTAGATGAGTATCCTCTGATTTTTCCCAATTTAGGATGGAGAATGGTTGTTTTGCAGCCTTTCTTCTCACGCTTGGTTTAGTAGCTCTACGCCCTGTGGCTCTGGGAAAGCTAAACTTGTGTAAAACAAAATAGAAGTTGTAGGGTTTTCATGGGATTCATTCTAGGTTATGTCGCAAATTACCCATTCAATTTTGATTCTCCTGACGATTATGCAAAACGCTAATTCGTCGTTAATCATAATCAACCCCAACTCAGCTGAAGCAACCATAAATTACAAATGTTATTCACCAATAGTTCATTCATCCTCACCAATAGTTTCACTCTGTCTCCAGGCTAAATGGATATATTTCTCTGCTAGCAGTTCTTATTGTTTTGTTATAGTGCTGATGAGAGTATTTTTATTAATTACCAGAATGAGTTCCTCTATCAATTATGTGCCTATGAGTCTCAACAGGTAGCTTCATTGCATGGCCAATGATGAAGTAGATGGTGCTGATTCACAGTTGAAAAGGAGGAATGACTGCTGAAGACAGTGAACTAATTCTTCCAAGGTACTACTGCTGGGCTATAACTAGAGTACAATAATCTATTACCATTAGCTAGTTCAATATAATCATTGGGTAACTGCAGAAAATCACAAATTATTTGGACCATATAGAGCACCCAATCTATGATCAAAACGCATCGTTAAAAAGTTATTGGTACTGTACCTTTCTTTAGGAACTGAATATGTGAGTTTAATGCTGACAAATTTAAAATAGAGTATCTTACTAATAAGCGTCGTTCCTCAAACAACAATTGCCACGCATTTCACCTATAAACCTTTTCGCACCTAAAGAACAGTTTAAAACTATTACAGTGGTGAAGAGTGAGTGAGCGTGTATGTACAAAAGAAGTATATTCTGTCATCAATCATTGGTTGGAGGATGATTTTTCTGTGCATTAACTTTCAAGAATTTTGACAATGCAAGCATGGCACACTTTGTAACTACCTGCTACCTTCTACCCTCATGATGGTTATCAACTGTCTGAAGTACAGTTGTTAATTGTATTGACGATGAAGGTTAGAGATACTGGATTCACATTGACACTTCAGTCTTTAGAAGGGGAGATCGATTTTTGGAATAAGGACTCACTTTTATAGCACTAGAGGCTTCAGTTCAAATGAGGGGAGTACAGGGCTTGGCTGGGAGTGACCCCTATTGGTGATCAGGAGTACATGCATTAGCCATGCATAGTCCTTGTACGTCTGAGAGACCCCGTTGCCTCAAATAGTCTAGGGACAAGGATTAGTTATGTATGGTTTGCTTAAAGACATCATATAACCTGATTGTCTCTTCTAATGTGAATATACAGTATAGGTATGATACAGTCCTATGCAAGAACATCCCTCAGAATGAATAGTATGGAGTGAGCATTCGTTAATATGTCCCTCAGTCAGTGTTTTACTCCAAGAATGCTTTGTACTGTATACATATGTAGTACTAATTTTTTTAGTGTAATATTTACAATTTTGAAACTGTAGTAGATAAATTATGTGTTGGAATGATGGGGACTGTTTGTTTTTATTATTTATGACACTGTACCAACTTTGTGTGGTCCGTCCAGCATTTGAGCAAGCTTCACACACATTTAAGTATTTTAATAACCAATAAGTTCCCTCATGCCCATCTTCTTGTGATTTATAAATTTCATCAAGTGTTACATAGCTGAGTTATTGCTACTTTGTGCTCGTTTCCATTAGTATTACATATGTTTAGAAGTGTTGCATTGTGTAGAATATTTGCTGTCTTGGGTTGAGATTAGCTTTGATAACCGTCAGTTTTTATTTGGTACGTTGAGTCAGGATTAATAAAACACTCTGAAGTTAATCTTGTTCCGAAGTTCAGTGGTGCTTCGTCTTATATCTGCCTAAATTGAAGCTCTACGTAGTTTCATCTATCAATAATCAATTGGTGTAAGGAGAAATAGCTATATAGGGCATGAAGTCTTGATCTAACTTGACTATGTACACTTGATATTGAGTCTCTAACTGGCACATCAGTGTGTCTTCAGTGTGATTAGTGTGTAGACTGCACTGAGTCAGGTGATAAAGGTGTAACAGCTATCTCCTACTAAGTTATTGATTTTTTTTTTGTTTTTTTTTTTTTAGAGTTCTTGTACTCAATGACAAAGTGTATATTTATTATCCAAATTAGCTTTGCACATATGGTATTCTAGTTCTACATAATTGGACTGTCAGTTGCACATGCTTTACATATCCACGTGCACCTTGGGGGCATTATTTAGAATTGGTTGGCACATCGTTACAAATATTTTTGCTAGTATGTTTGTTGTTGGTTTCTTTTTCCATGATACATTCCTCAATCACATCATCCACCACTCTTGAGCATAGATCTCTCTGTCTTCAGTGATAGATGACAGAGCCCAGATAGGATTACTTTGATGCTGTGGCCTATACGTGCTGCTTATGGGTGCTGTCCGGAACAGTCTTAATTAGCTGTGTCAAGTTCTGTTCTATCAATCAACTTCCGCGTACAATGCAGCTGATTATCAAGTTGGAGCTTATTTTTCTGTGTTACATGAGTGTTGTCCAGTAAGGTCGTCAATTGTCCCATGGCACCATGGTGGGACCATAGAAGGGTTCAATTGGATGTTCATGGCGAGCTTCAATTAGAAACTTACAGCTGGGAAACCCTATCTTGTGTTTGAATAGCTATGCTAGCCACCCTCGATATGCCCCTTTCCCGAACACCAAAATTATTCTATTACTAATTTATGCATCTCGCTTGTACAAGTCGAATAGACATAATGGAGTTTGAAACAAACACCATGAAAAAGTTTGTGCCTCCTTACATGCCCGTGGACATTTTTACAGCTTAGACATTTTGTACTGGATGGGAGAAGTTGTGTAGGTAGGAGAAATTTTTACTGTCGCTTTACTTAATTCTGCTGGTAAAAAAGAAATTCTGCTAGTGAGTGTATGTTATGTGTGATTTCGTTTCATACATGGGGGAGAGGGAGGTCCCCCTCCCCCCCCCACACACACACAAAAACACATACACAAACACACACACAAACACGCACCAAATGATAAAAAAAACTTGTATGAAATCCTGCTAAGTGACCGCAGCAGCTGAATGCGTGACAACTCATTAAATGTGACCGTCTACAGGAAAATTGGGCACGACGCGGGCCCTATCAAAACAAATTTTGTGCACTTACACATTCGTCTTCATCAGTACAATGAGCTCTCTGAATTTTAAAGCTGTTGCTTCAGCCGTTGTCGATATATGCACCCTAATCATTACCTTCCATCCCCTTCCCTCCCTCCCTCCTCCAGCCACAAACAGCATTGGACATGATTTATGGTGAAACATCACATTACGGAATTGTATATATATATTGCAGCCTTATTTTTTTCTTAAATATTTCCACATCATGCGAGTTGTATGCTTGTTATTGAACTCTCGAAGTAGCATGCGCGTAGCGAGTAAATTCAAAGAAAATTGTATTGTAACCAGTTGAGAAAAAATATCAAAGCAGCAATAAATCACTTATCACACTCTCAGACTCGTGCTATAAGTATTATATATAATGTGTGTGTGTGTGTGTGTATGTATGTTAAATGCTTGATACGGATCATGATATTCTCCCATAGCTATTGTGTGTAGCTTTTCTGATACTTCAATATGGATATGTTTTATAAACTTGTCGTAGGCTATTGCAATGTTTCAAGTGGGAAGCGTGCTTGGAAAAGAAAGGCAGTATAAATGAAGTCAATGAATGGAAAAGAAGGCTAACCCTCAGGACTCATGATTACCAACCAAGTGCTTTAACATGTACCACCCTTTCACCTGTCATAGTAACTATTTATTTTATTTTTGAATCATTACCACTGATGAAGGCTACAGTCCGTAGCTGAAACATTTGGTTTTTTAACTTTTTTGTGTTTTTTGGTCAGCGATTATCTCTAAATATAATAATTATGTCTACAATACCTGATCACATAGGATTTTACAGATTTATGCAGTATACTCTTGTTGTTACGTTCTTCAAACATTCTAATATACTTATTTCACTCCTTGGTCATGAAATACTGCCTGGCATTTCACTCGCTAGCTGTATTGCACTCACCATTGCCTCGTGAAAATATAGCATACAAGTAAATATTCCATTCATGCAACTAATAGTAATGTGTTTATTTATAACTGGTTAGATTTAAAATTCATTGACTTCACACACTATGTACATATGTACAGTAATGTAGTAAAGCATTTAATGGCAATTGTTTAATATTGGGATATTGCAGAAATATTCAAGCAAAAATGTTCTGGGTGCAATAAATATTATACATCTAACTGTTAGCTATGTATTAAATTTTACCGACGTTTTATGTTTTATGTTATGTAGTGCAGTCCACTCTGAAGTTGTCTTGCCTGAAGTCATCAGTGATTACAGAAATTCACAGATTCCACTAAGTACTTTTCCATTCACTTCTGAACTGTCTATGCTGAGCTTTTTTTAAAGAATCATTCTAGTTTTTATGTAAAATAATTTATTATTTTCAAACGTTATCATTCATTTTTAATAGCCGATATATATGTACACAGTAAAGCTGTATGAATCATTGGGTACAAAATAAAAGAAAAAAAGAAAAACAACAACAACAATACAATGGTATTTATGATAATAAAATCAAATTGCTGCAGATATTAATTACAGTGTATGGAGTAATTCTAAGACTGAAGAATGCACAAAATGTACTTTTATTATAAATGCTCACATAATAGGCTGGGCTTACCTACTACAGCTAACTTTCTGTTCATCTATTTTGAATAAAGCTCCAATTACCAAGCTTTCTAAATTGAATATCATCCAAACTAAGCAAGTATATTATAACTTGCAATTTTGCCAACAAAAACATTCAATCAATGTTTACAGTACGTTCTGGTCAGTAGTTTACTTGTAATATAAATTTGTAAGTACAATCACAACTAATTACACATCGGATAAATGAAATTATATATCCTTTCGAATTCAGTGCTGCAAAGTACAAATCCTCATTACATCTGGCTTTATTATTGTTGTTGTGTTAGGTATATTGATGTTGCATATTGAAATGGCCCAAGTGGGATGAAAAAGAGGGAAAGGATAGTCTGGTTATAATACACAAGACTAATAATTGGGATAAAGAGTTTGATGATGATACAATTGAATGCAATGGTATTTATAACGATAATTAACTCTGTCAATGGCTTGGGCTCCCTATGCTTTATTGTTAATAAAAATAATAATCATTATGTAATAAGTAGTCAAAACAGTTTGCTACAAGCTTGACAGACTACAGTAATTCACAGGAGAGAGTGTCACAAATTGTGCAGTGAGTGATTATGTCTATTGTTAGCAATTCATGGCATGTGAGGTCTTCTTATTCATGACAATGTACAACAATTTTATGTATGTACTAGGCTTAAAAGATCCATCATCGTAAGATTAGAAAAATGCTGTTTGGTGCTGTTAGCCACTTTATCACTGTAATGTATGTGAATGGGTCGGATAGTTTAATGCATTACTATAAAAACAAACAAACAAAACAAAACGAATACCAAACACCTTATCGTACAAACAAACCACTCTGTCCAAGATACTTCATAATCAATGAGTTGGTCTCTCAATGGAAGATTTACCATTCAGAAGGCCAGTGCATCAAAATAGGGATTCATTTTTATTCTGTTTATAATATGCCGCAGAATTTTATGTGTACCAATATTAAACCATTCGATCGCATATCTAAATTGGGAGTGTATTAAAAATATAAAATAAATAATATGCAGGGGCTTGGTTGCAGGCTCTCCCTATCTCCTCCGTTGGCCTCCGTTTAGACAATAGCTGTCGGCCTGAGACTCGGCACTGCCATCTGTGCCCCCCATCATTGCCAGTTCTGCGGTGCTGAGGTCCCCTCACTCGGCCTTCATGAACTGATACTTTTGCTTCCTCATATGAAAGTCGGGCCACCTTGGAGGCTGGAGGTGTTGCATCCAGGAAGTCTGCCAAGTATGCACATCTGGCACCTCAGTTTATTATACAGCCTGTCGCCATAAGAGACCTCAGGCGCTATAGGGCCCTCTACCCTATCTTTTCTAGAGAAGTTAGGCAGACGCATCCACCTGGCCACGGGAGACCCCCGCTCTACACAGTTCCTCCTTCAGCGGCTGTCAGTAGTGGTACAACGGGGAAATACGGCAGCAATTTTAGGCAGTACAGGCAACTAACTTATTCATCACATTTAATAAATAAATTTACCATTATCCTTTATTTACTCATTTCTTAATTCATTTATTAATTTATAATAATAATAATAATAATATGCAATTTTAAATAACATTTCTTATAATAAAATCAGTCTCTGTATAAAATTAAATAAGTCAACAGTATATAAGATAAATATAACAATATCAAAATTGTGTGGTAGTTAATTTAGAAGACAATTATCTTCTTCACTGATGCCTTTTCTCCATAGAGCACATCCTGCAAGTAGAACATAAACGGGGGAAAACAAATATTAAAAATTTTAAATTTAAATGACATCATCAGGGATCTTGTGCATGTATGTGAATGTGTGTTGGTGCATGTGTGTGCGAGGGAGCATTGGGTCAAATCAAAGTTTTAGTAGTTAGTTAAAAAAAATCTCTCACCATTTCCTCAAAAATGTCATCATGGACCAGAGCTGTCTCATTTCAAAGACAGGTGTGACATCAGACCTGGGGTAACACCACCACAGCACAGCACAGCATACTGGCTCCCTATGTTTAAAGCAACGATACATCATAACTATCAATGTCTCTTTCAGGAGATAAAGGGTACCCAAAATAGTATTTGCATCCTACCCCTTCCTTTTCCAATGGCTTCATTATACGAGCAGCAAAATCCAAAATCAGTAATAATGTAAGGCCAAGAAACGTGATGCGTAAATTATTCTTCCCAGTGACCTATCTTTATCTTCTATTATTTTGATGCAAATATTGTTTTAACAACAAGAGTCAATTTCAGGGTGTTCCCCTAGTTTGATTCCTTAGGACTTGCAGTATGTTAATAAGCTCTTTTTTTTTTAAAGAGAAAACTGCTGAGAAGTACTTTCTTGCTATTAGTTTTGGGTCCATCCTTAAAATGGCTGGACTATTCTAGTGATTATGGCAAAAAGAAGCCTTCTCCTCTGCAACCCCTCTCTCTTCCCCCCCCCCTCCCCCTTAAAAATTCACATCTCATTGTTAAAATTAGTTGTTGAGAGAGCAATTGAATGAATGACTGTGAGCTGGGCCAAAACTAGACTCCACGTTCTAATTTTGAGTCAGCAGTGTGTTAATGGTAACCCTTTTGTTCCACTTTGTCCACACCATAGTTCAATATAGGCAGGCAGGGAAGAAGGAAAAAAAAAAAGAGAAAAAAAGAAAAGAAAAGAAAAGAAGGTCAGAAAAAAGGATGATAGATAAGGAACCCCAAACTCACTTGACTATCTCATCTGAGGAGCCAGTTGCTATAACATTATCCTTGTTCCAGCCAAACAACTGAACACACACACACACACACACACACACACACACACACACACACAGATATAGTTTAGATTATGACATTCATCATATGCACACACAAACACATGCATGTACACACTACCTCAGAAGAGGTGTCTGTTATGGCTTGAAAAAATATGGGGTTGACAACAGGAATTAAATACTTCTGTGGTGTTCTAGTGTTTGGGTAGTCCTACTCCTACTACTGTCTCATCAATATGTAGCACAACCACAACATCTTATCTCCAACCAAATTAACCACACTACTAACAACAAACCAGCCAACCATGTCCTTGAAGGTATGTACATAACTTGCAGTGATGATATAGTGAAGTGATATGTATATGACCTGATTGTGTTATGGTACCTTACAAACACACTCACATACTTACACACACATGTACACACTAGACTTGACTTGACTTCCACTACGAATGATTGGTCACCTGGCCTCCCAAGATAGGGGGGAGCAGGACAGCCATACTCACAGCACATCACTGGCACAAGCTCAAGATCATAATGGATTTTATACCAATATCTGGTCAGCCAGCAACCAGCACTGAGCTGCAGGATAGACTGCACCACTTCTCGTGCAGATGGAAAAGCTAGGATGGATGCAAACCCTCCGTAGCTGGAACAGACTGGAATTGGGTCCATGTGGCACCATGAGGCAATGCCCTGGTCTTGTACCCACCTACTCCAGTGTGCTTGGTTGGACCATGCTTAGTCTGGAACCTCCCCTCAGACCTGTTCACCATGGGTGACCCTACAAAGGAATACTAGATTCCAAGGTAACATAGCTCCGAGGTTCATTGGTACACTCAAGTCCCTCCACCACGACAAGGTGATGGCCCAATGTACACACACACACACACACACACACACACACACACCAATCCTTTAGGACAAAAACAGCAATAAAGAGGAGTGAAGGGAAGGGGGGGGGGGGGGGGAGGGGAGAATTAAAGAAATAGTGATCTGCTATGGGAACTTTCTTTTGACCCGTACTGTAGCTTGAAACAGATTCACATAATAGATCAAACTAGACAGCTAGTTTTAAATAACAGATAAATAACTATATCCAATAAAAGAAATTTTATTTTAAATTAAGTCTAGTCTGGTCGGTGAAAAGGCCCCATCTCCTGAAACTATGCACATGAACACTCATCCACCTGCACGGACTGTACTAGTGGAGACAACATGTCCGGCTCTCACACAGCACCAAACACATAGACTAGGTTACCAGACAAATGCCAGGTCCCTAAAGTCTAGGTTATGCCCCACACATACATAAGGTGACCTACACACATTACTTCCATGCACTTTTTAAAGAGTCAGGATTCATCGTTGCAAGTTGGGTTCATGGTTGCCAAGCTTTAATTAGTGATAGGAATGTGTTTAAGTTGGTGCTACCAGCACTACAAGCCCTACCTTAGTTCCTTACATAGCAACTACGCCCTCATCAAGTTACCGGACTGCCTGTCGATGAGGATGAGTTCCGAGATGAACTAGCAAAAGCGCTGCCAATCCGCTACAATTTCTGAGAAGAACTAGGGCAGGCTCACTAACTTAGATAAAGTCGTGCTCCCACTCTCTATTTCTCTCCCCTAACTTAACGAAGGTAACCCACATACTTTGCATCCCTGTGTCCAAAGAGTTGAAAATATGATTATGTATTCTTTTAGTGCAATTTGAAGACAATTGGCTAGACCAATTTATTAAAAAATTTTAATTGGCTATCATGCTCATGTCAATATACCAGGAATTTAGACAGTGCTATTGTTTTCATTTCATTGATCCATGATGTTATATTCATTAGGCACAAGATATAGTATTACTTTAGTAAGATATTTCATGGTGAAGGTGGACACATAATGATGCCTTGTTATCCTAAAAGTATAGGACATGCCCAAGTGCTCTACACACTCTCTGACTCCATGGTGGATTAATGATACCAGGAAATGATGTTCACTGCTATGCTATGTTGCCCATTCATATATCTGCAAAGTCACCAAAACAATGTATTCTAAATATAAGATGTAGAATTATGAAAGTGGTTAATACATGTACATGTGAGTAATACAGCTAATGACAGTTCTCTTATACTACAACTAACAGCTGCATTTTTTTAAACTTTTTGTGTCATGTAGTGATGCTGCATTTAGTTCAAACACAAACACACACACACACACAAAAAAAAAAAAAAAAGAGAGAAAAAAAAAAGAGAGAGACCACCAATATTAATCAACAATATCCACCATCACTACCCACAAGTGGTATCATACAAATACCATAGCCACATTCCAACAAAAAGTAATCAAGTCCTTTTTACATGTGTCAATTGAGAGTATGTTTTGCTTACTCACAAATAACTTACAGAAGTAGTCATAAATTTCAGAAATTTTCATAAAATTAGCACTGGGTAACTTTGTAGTATTGTCCTTGTTAAAACAAATGAGTAATTGCATGTGGTGTTCGGATACTGTAGTGAAATTTACACAAAGTGTAGCCTCTTTTAGTTAACATCTCTAAGATGAAATCATTCATGTATCCGTGTACCCACCTCAGTCTAAGATGTGTACACTGATGACATGAAGATGAGAAGTGCACCAGCCAGATCATAGCCAACAACAACAATAGCCGTCATAATGCAATGTTTACACACATTCACGTGTCTCCACAATGAGTTCTTGAAATGAATAATACCAACACAATTTCCAATTTGTATTAACCACACTGTTTCCAGCATACACACAAACGCAACACATCTTGCCTGCCTCTTGCCACATACACACACACACACACACACAATGGCAGCATTATACACTGCTTTGGTTGTTATGGTGCATCACTGCTACTGAATTAGACCACCGACTTGACCCAACCGATGACTAAATAAACTGATGATAGCTACCTTTGACTGGGTTGTAAATTCCAGCCGTTTGACTCGCCTTCAGAATTAGTTCAAGTGTATGTATACAATTTACGAATAAATATTATTAATAGTAAATTACAAGAACAACATCAAAGGCAGTCGGTGAGCGCAAAACAACTAGTAGAGGTAGTAACCTTCCAAAATGAGAGATGATACCAAAAATAATAGAGAGAGAAAAGTCCAAATCACAGTTTTAGAGAGAACCAACAACTGAAGGAAGAGAAAGCAGTCAGTATAAGAAAGTAATTCTAACAGTAATTAGTGCAAGAGACAGAAATAGGAATACTAGTGAGTGAATGAAGGCGTGAACTAGTTCAAATGTAAATTAGTATTAATGATCATAAGTTAGTTTTCATGCAGCAGCTTCAACAGCTACTCTACTGCAGATGGACTGTATTTGAGCTCCATTTCCAACTTTGAATAGTTGGTTTTTGAATTGTTCGCAATACTATAAAAAGTTTCCTGTACTTCTTTTTTCCCCTATTCAAGTGCCAAAATACCAATACAAATTTACTGAATATTTTTTCAGAATTTCACAATTGAAATCAAGTAAATCTACAAGTGTAGAATGACCCCACAAAAAAACACCCACCAATGAACAACAAAATAAAAACACAAGAGTGACTGCTTTGAGGCAATAGTCCTTCTCACTAAGAATAGCTGATGACTGCCAACCAAGGCAATCATGAACACACAACAAACATTATCACATAAGCCACATAACCACAACTACATCTTGGTTGGATCTCACCCATGTAATTTCAGATGAGGGACCCACAAGCACTCATGTATGTACATGTATGTGTAGAGACTCCTGCAATACACACACACACAAACACACACTCACACACATAAGCACCTTACCACCAGAGTTTCCAAGTAAACATTTTTTATGTATTTACAGGGAAATTCAGGTATAAATTTGGGGGAGTCTGGTAGTAGTTCATTTTATTGTAACAAATAAACTAGTGATGTGGGCACCAACACTGTTTCATTACCTTGAATTTGCACCCCAGCAAATGCCAGGCATTTAATCACAGCTGGGTTGACTGGTGGGGCTGGTGGGAGGCAGAGGAAGAAAAAAACTAAATGGAAAATTGCCAGAGTGGGGCTTGGACTAGGATCTCAGGCCCAGGGCTACACCATACACGCACACACACACACACACACACACACACACACACACACACACACACACACATACACACACACACATTTACAGTGCATTCTCAAAACATTTCAAGTGATCCATTCGGTCATTATAGAGTGGGAAGCTGCGTTTTTTTTTTCTATTCCCATAACATTTTGTATTGAGTTCCAGAATAGCACTCTTCAGTTTTGGAGGATACTGGGAGATAGTTTTAACTACTTCGGAGCGAGCTTTGTAATGGTCCAAGCCAAGATGAGTAGCTTAGAGTAGCACATAACAATCAGGTAAAGCCATACTAACTCGACCAAACTATCACGCAAAAACTACAAACAAAAACAAAGGAAAAAA
>WLWD01002203.1_pt1 | contig 57899 bp, 41 predicted proteins | sample 6712731 | NCBI WGS metagenome assembly WLWD01 (sample SAMN12718690, study PRJNA576275) | sponge metagenome | isolation source: marine sponge | host: Mycale hentscheli | place: New Zealand: South Island, Marlborough, Capsize Point | collected 2014-11-01 | reverse complement strand
CTTTTTTGTATTGTAAAGCAGGCACTCTACCCAGCATAGATTTTGTCAAACTAGGCCATCAGGATACTAAATGCCAGAAGGGAGGATACTAAATGCCAGAAGGGAGGATACTACTGGTAGTATCCTCCCTTCTGGCTAATAGAATCCTCCCTTCTGGCATTTGTTTTTGGCTAATCAGTAATGCATGATTTTAATAATAAAAATTTTCAATTCTGTTTTTTTTTCTAATTTAATGATTTCATTTTATCAGTTATTAAATAACTATGAAGTATACTGATTATAGATATGAAGATTAAGGAACATTAAATATGATGTTTACTTGACTACTTATGGAAGTTTATCAGCACAACTGTTATTTAAACATGATGTTTAGTTACATGACTACACTTATGGAAATTTATCAGCAGAACTGTTATTAAATATGATGTTTACATGGCTACAGTCATGAAAGTTGAAGGTACCACTCCTAGATGTGATTGATTGCTTGCATTTGTTACAGCGCTGGTTTCATGGATAGTATTAGTTTTAATTTTTTTGCCTGTATTAAGAATGTCTGAAACTTCTTGCTTTTGCGTCATTGAAGTACGTTTGTATGAGCGAACGCCTTCAGCACTTCTGTGTCCAGTACGCTCCATAACAAGTTGTTCGTCAACTCCAGATGAGTATAAACGTGAGGCTGCTGTGGCTCTTAAAGAATGATTAGTTTTGTATCCTTTAATTCCGCATTCTTTGCACATATTTGAAATTGCTTTGGATAGTTTATTTCGCCCTATTGGAACATTTTTAAACCAACAATTTTCCTTTGGCTTCTGAAGTGGTGTAAGGTAAAATGCGTCATCAGGAGCCTCAGATGGACAAAGAGACTGATATTTTTTGAATAGACGCACAAAACATCTGACTGGGTTCTCCAAGTTTTCATGATGGATCACTATTTTAGGTTTAATTTTTCTTCCTTTTAAGCCTCCAGGACGATTTTTTGATATATCTTCAGTATATTGCAAATATGATCTTTGACCAGAACGTTCTACTATTTTAATCTGGCATGGATTTCGTCGTAAATTGCGGTGTTCATCTCCACTTCTTAGTGCAAAATATAGTCCAATCATAAAAACCATTGTATTGAGGAGAGCTTGGGGGCTATGGTCACCCAGAAGTTGATTTTCCCAAAGTTGTTCCTCCTCTTGTGTTGATAGGGGCTCAGCCTGCTTCTGAGTAGATCCCATTCCTTTTGATTGAAGACGCTTCATCTCTGCATTTAAGCTTGCTATGAAGCCCGAATATTCTGCATCCTTGTAAAAGTCAGTACCAGGGTTAGAAATGCGTACATGCCGCATAATGCCATTCACTATGTGATATAGTGTGTTTGGAGGGCATTCACTGCCGTTAATCTTCCTTACTTCCAAAATAAACCTGGTCAACCACTGTGCCTGAATAATCTTGTCAACTTCACTTAATTGTGGTACATCAAAACCTAGTTTTCTTCTATTATCCCTCCAAGAATTCCATAATCTAACACAATAATCAGTGTCTTGGCGAGTCTTCTTTGGTATGGCCTTTATACGAGCTTTAACAATTTCGTCATCAGGTACAGGTTGACTAAACCTTGATACAGAAGCTATAGACTGGAGATCTGACTGTGACGGGCTAGACTGAAAAGAAGCTGACTGTAAGGAGCTGGACTGGTGAACTGACTGTAGGGAATTAGATGGAAGAGCTGACTGTAAGGAGCTGGACTGGTGAACTGACTGTAAGGAATTAGATGGAAGAGCTGACTGTAAGGAGCTGGACTGGTGAACTGACTGTAAGGAATTAGATGGAAGAGCTGTCTGTAAGGAATTAGACGGAAGAGCTGACTCAGTGGAAGAAGGTAGTACAGAAGCTAACTGAGAGGAGCTATACGAGGAACTAAACTGGTTTTGAAAATTTGTAGTAAAAGTTGAGGTAAAATGTGAATGTTCTGAGGTACAGGTTTGGCTAGAATGTTCTTGTTGACTAAGCTCACTGAAAAGATAATCATACTGATCCTCCTGCCCCAAATTACTGAACTCCATCACTTTTGCGTGTTTACTGGAGTCGAGCGAATTACATATACCCCATGCGCTGCACCACGGCTCGCCTAAACAACCGGAATTGCCGCACTTAGTGGACTCCTCAATAATTTCCCGACCGTCCTTGTCGTACAGTGTCAGCATAGAAGCAGAGAAGTAGAAAAAATGTTTTTTCACCTGGTAACTAGGGCTATAGTTTCTACGTTCTAAAACAGATAGACAACGAAATCTCGGTAACTACCGCCCGTCGAACCCCTCGGGCACGCTAGTACCGCCCTCGCTACGCTCGGGACAGTACAGCCCGCGGCCCTCAAGGTTCTGTAGGCGGTAGATCCCTCGATTTCGTTGTCTATCTATTATATAGAATAAAAAAATTATCATCATGATCTTATAGCAATTGTAGTTTTATGCAACCTATCACGGCAGGCTCGCAGCCATTTGTGCTCAAATACCACTAGTTTATATATGCGTGGACATACGTATGACATTTTGTACTTTGACCCTCGCGTATTTTGTGTTAGCTCTGCTTTCGATCCCGTCTACAGTCCCGCAGTTCTTATCAAAAAACTCATTTCATTGGTTAATCAAATCATGTGACCAATTATAGCGCCGCGCGTGACCAATTATAGCGCTGCGCAGCAAGGGCTAGGGCTAGGGCTAGGGGACCAATCAGAAGAATTCTTTGATAAGAACTGCGGGATGGCTCGATCCCGTCCCAAATTTCACTAAATAGATTCCTCTGATTTATCGATCATTACCCATGTCACCCTAGAAATTGAATTGTTTATCGCATTGAATTCTTTTACGAGTGCCGTTAAAACACAAAAAACTTATCGGAGTTCCATTACTATTCGAGGTAGTGGCTGTGATAAGCTAATACGCAGTTTGTCATGGTTGTAAGCCCTACGTAACAGTAGTATTTACTTGAAAATTCATTGACCACTAGACTACTCACAAAGATAAGTCTTGTATAGGTATGTTCGGTTGTGTGAAAATATTGTGCATTTATCACAAAGAAAACGTTTCAGTTGTGTGACTTGTTTTTTGTTGCTTTATTTTTTTCAATTCAGAGAGTTGCGTGGAGTGGTTACTACGGCAATGAATACCCTTTACCCTCGAGTGTTAGAGATAAAATCAACAATAGTGTAGATTTAGGCTCGCTCGCCATTTGTGCTCAAGCACGTGAACAGTATCAGGGTTTGATACAGAGGGGGGGAACCCTGGGATTTCCCTCCCCCCCCCCCCCCCTGAGCAGAGTTTCCCCCCCCCCTAGGATTTTCACCTATACTTATTAAAACATACAAAAAAATACTTTTCCTACCACCTTTTCTTGTAGTAAGCCTAGATTTTGTACAATTTCTTCAGGCTAGCCTTTGAATGCTTTAGGTTGGCTTAGTTTGGGGATTGCCTCCGCCAATGTTCATCTTTATATTACGTCCCTCTGCTGCACTCCTTCCCTCTGCTGCACTCCTTCCCTCTGCTGCACTCCTTCCCTCTGCTGCACTCCTTCCCTCTGCTGCACTCCTTCCCTCTGCTGCACTTCTTCCCTCTGCTGCACTCCTTCCCTCTGATGCACTCCTTCCCTCTGCTGCACTCCTTCCCTCTGCTGCACTCCTTCCCTCTGCTGCACTCCTTCCCTCTGCTGCACTCCTTCCCTCTGCTGCACTCCTTCCCTCTGCTGCACTTCTTCCCTCTGCTGCCCTTCTTCCCTCTGCTGCCCTTCTTCCCTCTGCTGCACTCCTTCCCTCTGCTGCACTCCTTCCCTCTGCTGCACTCCTTCCCTCTGCTGCCCTTCTTCCCTCTGCTGCACTCCTTCCCTCTGCTGCACTCCTTCCCTCTGCTGCACTCCTTCCCTCTGCTGCACTTCTTCCCTCTGCTGCCCTTCTTCCCTCTGCTGCACTCCTTCCCTCTGATGCACTCCTTCCCTCTGCTGCACTCCTTCCCTCTGCTGCACTCCTTCCCTCTGCTGCACTCCTTCCCTCTGCTGCACTCCTTCCCTCTGCTGCACTCCTTCCCTCTGCTGCACTTCTTCCCTCTGCTGCACTTCTTCCCTCTGCTGCACTCCTTCCCTCTGATGCACTCCTTCCCTCTGCTGCACTCCTTCCCTCTGCTGCACTCCTTCCCTCTGCTGCACTTCTTCCCTCTGCTGCACTTCTTCCCTCTGCTGCCCTTCTTCCCTCTGCTGCCCTTCTTCCCTCTGCTGCCCTTCTTCCCTCTGCTGCACTTCTTTTCTCACCTCTTCTCTCTTCCTCCCTCACCTCCTCACTCTCTCTCTCTGCTGCACTGCTCGAATCTGTTCCTTGTGTTCCACCGATTCATAGCTATCACATTTGCTTTTTTTGGTTCGGATTCACTTCCTTTGGAGCCACAAGGTCTCTTTTTCCTAAAATACTTTCTGATATCCATTAGCTACTACTCAGCAACTTCTACAGTCTGCCAAAGCAACAAATATACCCTTACCACCCAGGCAGCTGCTTCACAATGACCAGTGCTAAAAGCAACTTTCAAACTGGAACTGGTGATCCATAAAATGATACACCTACTCCATTCAAACTAGAAGGATAACCTATTAGGAGTCTGGCTTAATTAATGTCAGAGATATTCAGCTTTCAAAATGAACAAAGCTGTTTATTAGAGCTAATCAATTGATCAATGCATAAATATAATAAAATAAGTTTAATTTCCTTACCTTACTAGTATTGCAAGGACAAAAAAAATACAACTATAAGGTCGCTATTTGACTTTCCCCCCCCTAGCAAAAAATCCTGTATCAAACCCTGAGTATGATATCTCAAAGGGAACTATGGGAGTTATTATAGGACTTTTATTGTTAATACAAATATTGAGTGAATAATTAGCTAGTAAAAAAAAACATTCTGTAATGTAGGCTAGCTTCTATTATTACCTAGGCAGAAAGAGAAGAAGCAGCTTAGTGGAAGTTGAATGTAGTTGTATTGGGTGGAATGCTTGGAAGAATTGTATGGATGGTATGAAGGTTCTGCAAAAGATGCTCTTTAGTTGTCAATGATATTATAAGCACTTTCTCATATCTGACTATGAGAATTGTAGGGGCAAGTTGTACAAGTTTGGCTGCTTTGGTAATGTTTTATTATAGTAGACTATTTTGTTGCAGGGATGGATCTAGCACTAATGACAGAGTGAGGGACCCAAAAATATTTAGCTAGGTCAAGTATTGTACATTCATCCTTACAATTTTTCAAAAACTTGATTGGTAGGGGGGGACGTAGTCTGGTATAGCCGGACCCTATACCAAACCGCTACACAGGGAAAGGGTCTGGTGTCAAACCTGTACACCAATTTGTATCAGATGACTACATTCCTGTGTGACCAATGAAATTGCTGTAGACATATCACATGATCAATTGAGGCTTTAAATGCCTGTGCAACCAGAGCAGGAGCGAATCAATTCGAATTCTTGTGCAGGCTATTGCTAAGCAACTGGACCAACTGCACACTATGAATTTTAAATTGGATTCCACGAGTGCAAGGAGTCTATAGGCCTGATACCAGACCCTTTTCCCCTGCGCAGTGGTTTGGTAAAGGGTCTGGGAAGGAGTGGAAGGGTCTAGCCCCCTTGCCCCCCCCCCCCTCCCTCCCCCTCCTGAATCCTCCCCTATGAGGGTCAGATTTCTATTAGAGAAGTTCCACTGTATTATTTACCTTGACTTTAACCCCCATGCTTTGATACTTATGCAGGAGCATGTCAAGACCTGTGAGTTCGAGTGCACCCAGTGTGGTCAAAGTCCGGGAAGGAACGGATCAGGTAGAGTTGGTCACTATTATAGTGAAACAGAAACAGCAAGTGCAGAAGCACAATTCCTAGATAACGAGTCAATAATAGCTGACTAGCTACATTATTGAACAACAATAAACAGTACTTGTGGCTCGCAAACTTTTTTTTACATCATTTTGGCTCATAATATTTGTATTATTCAAATTTGTATTATTCATATTTGTATTATTATTCATATTTCATTTTCAAGCATTTTCCCCCTTTTTTCTCAATTTTTCCGAAATAGCGTGGCAGAACAGGCGAAACTTTAACGGCTCATAACTCGAAAACTACTGATAGCCTGCTAATTATTTATGGCTCATTTTGAAGGAAATTTTAAGGAGTACATAGCAAATACAAAAATAAAATTTTGATGGAGTGCTCCAAGTGGGCTGTTTTCTCAGATCCTGTCACATATATTTGTCACTTTACAATAATGTTCTGTGAAGATATTTGTGTTGTGTGAAGTAATAACTTTTGGTTAAATAATATTAGCTATTGCAACATGAAAATGTACATTCCAATCCAAACTATTGTTTCATTTATTTTTCTAACAAGCTATGCATTATAGCTATCCATCCAAAATCCATAGAGGACAAAATCTTAGTCCGAGCAAATTATTTTGGGATTGTCACTGAGGGCTACCATCTTCTCCTGCAGTTTGTAGTAGCTAAGCACTGACAGATTATTTCCAGCATAATTAGAAAATAATTATACTCTTGCAGAATTGAATAATTCTTGCCCTCCTCTCACAGTTCATCCAAACTGTTTGCCTATAAACGATTATAGCTGTGGTATCGTGTGTGTCCGATTTTTTTTCCATTTTGACCCTTTTTATGTTTTGAATACTGCTGAATGTAGCTGATAGCTATTTTTTTCATTCTACACAGGAAGTGATTCAACAACATTATTATAATTATGTTAATTACCAGTGGATGATAGGGAGTTGTTAGTCTATGATCTATCCCCAGTGTTTTCATTAGTTCCTTGATAAGTTTATTATTAACCCTCAGCTGGCATGTGGAGAGGGTTACAGTAGTTGTTCAGGACTCGGGAGCCTCCTCCTGAACAAGGGACAATAGTGAGGCAGATTTGTGAAAAAGATGTGCACTTCCGGCAGAAAGCGTGAAAATTGGTACAAGGAGGCTTTAAAATATGCTGAATCCAAAAATAAAGGGAAGCAAGTCATACTGGTAATATAACCTGTGGAAAAATCGATTTGAACATTAATAATCAAATTTAATTACCTAAATTATCATTATTAAACATTTTTGGGATCTCTCCACCTAATACCATATTTTCAGTATTTAAATTTGTTGGTTTAAATATAATGATATTGACAGAATAAAGTTAAATATAATCAATATTAACAGTTTACATTATGTAACTATAGCATATCAAAAAATGAACTTAATTTTTTTAACTGTATTATGCACATTGCCCACCACAAGAGCACAACTGTGTGCATGGTAAGTTAGTTTTATAGCATTTGCACCTGCCAGTACAGTTGTTGTTCTTACAGGTACATTTCACAAGTTCACGACAAGCTTTGGATGCTTCAGGTAGTGTGCTCCATTTTGGTACCCAGGTATCTCCTTTCAACCAACCCCAATCTGTAGGAGAAGGCACTTCGTAACTTACCACAAGAGTTTTGCCCCACATGTGTCCTGCCTGAAATAACGCACGTTTGGCATGCTGAAATAATGCCAGCAGTGCGTTATTTCAGGCAGGACACATGGGGGACATCGGGGACATTTATATATAAACTAGTGATGTGCTAGAAAATATTCCTCTGGTTGGGGGAATATTTTCTATCTGTCGATTGTCACTAGCAAAAAAAATGTTCGTGCCTAGTTGACACTCTGTAAAGGTGATGTACGCTTGTACAACAGTACGACAAACCTTTCCAAAATGTTCATTTCAGTATCAGTTATTTGGTGTGGAGAATCAGAAAGTTTGCAGAAAAGTGTCTGAAAGACTTCTGCTGACTGCCATATTTCCCATGCAGTTCTTTTACCAATCCCACTAAATGCTGAGACTGTGTCACAGCCAGAAAAAGCGTGTGAAAATAGTAGCCCTCGGGATCTTTCACTACCTAATGCAGCTGCAATGCCATGTGCAGAGATGAACCGGAAAAGTTTTCCATGGCCAAAGGCTATCCAGATTTTACAGTCCTGGAGTATAGCTGCTGTTCTAATGGCCAGCACAACTACGTCTGTGTCAGTGGCTTGAATTATAATTTTCTTGATACCATGCTTATAAGCATGTGCAGCATGCAGTAACATTCTCCCATCTGCCTCATCTTGTGTACATGGTTCTAGTTGTGACACATCAGATTGTGGGTTGGACAGAACTGGTTGTGATGAGCAGCTTGCAATTTGGTACACTAAAAGATTTCAATTTGCAAGCAAGGAAATTGAACAATCCTGTTTTGTTGGAATCCACCCTGAGAAAGGTCTTCCAATTTATAGGAAGTTTCGTACTAGGGGCTACATGTAAAGCATCACCAGAACCACGACATTCTCGCGCATATGATTTAATGCTTCCTGCTGTGTAGACATCCCACACAACATCCAACCGTTTTACACACTGCAATTGTCTAGCAATGTGGAAGAAATATATGCTCTGAATAGTCTCGGAATGTTTTCACCATCACACCGGATCTTTTTGGGTTCAGTGTGTGCACTAGTGCAGCTCCGTCAATTATTTTAATGTCTGAAAGTGGTGTATCAACTGGTTATCCTGCCAATCCTTCCAAGCATTTCATTAGATCTGACTTGTTGCCCTGACGTAATGAATTATTATCAGCAAATGCAGGTGGCCATGGATGATTCTCATGCTCAAAGAAAAAATCCAGTTCTCCCTCTCTTGATTGACATGTATTGTACATTTTAGAGAATAACCGAACATCACTTTTCATAGTAGTTTTTTTTAGTACTGCTTCTGGTATTTTTCTTCTGTCCCGACTTAAACAAAGGCCAATTGTTCTTGTGAATGGTGTCATAGAGAGATTTGATGTTCCGCCCAGTTGCTCTTCAGTGAATGTTTGGTACTGTTCAGCTCCCATTTCTTCAGCTGATTTGATAGCATCAACTACTTTCTCTGGCATGATAACGTTGGTATGCAAGGTTACCAAGTCTGAACTATCATCTGAAAATAGGTTTCCCATTTCCTCAATTGGATTCACAAAATCTTTAGTATGGGGAAAAATAACAATTTCTGTATACTTGGTATTTGCTCATGATGAAGATTGCTGTTGATCGCTTTTTTCTACTCTTCACTTCATATTCAATAAGCATCCTTCCAATTTCTGGACCTGAGACCATCCAGCGTTTCAGTGCTGCTTCATTTTCACGTATTCCTATGATCCCAGCATCGCCTTTAACTATAGCATTTTGTTGCTCATGAATTTGATCATGCCAAACATGAAAACTTGTGAGATGTTTTCTGAGTAACAAACCTCCCCCTTACAAATTCTTCATATATTTCTGGACATCGACTTTGAAGCTGCAGCAGATCTATCACATGAATAGTGAGCCACCTCGCATAGTGAATATGGTCCATGGTAAACATCCAAGGAATTATCTTGCCCAATGCTTCTTTATTGTAATAAAAAATTTGCTTCTCGCTGTGATCTCAAGAACTGAAGGAAGAGAAGCTGAAGCTTCATGACTTTGCTCCAGTAGTTCAACTGTGGATGGCTGACTTGCATATGATTGCACCAGTCATCAAAATCAAGAGTGTCCTCTGATGTCAGCTCTTCCTTGTATGCAGCATAAGCACGTTTTTGTAAAACATACAGAGCTGCTGCTGAATACTTGATGTTCCCATTGACCTCTGGTAACACGTGAGCCATTCAATAGACCATCCACTCTTCCTTCAGTTGTGACATTAGCTGCAGTAATTGCCTCCGCCCATCCACTACCAGCCAACCAGTCTCCAATGAGTCTGAGAAAGGACATCTCAATGTGAAGTCCACCTAACATTACTACAAACTTGCTCTCACCATACATTATTGGCCAGGTCCATTGTATCTTCTTGGCAATGGCATATAATGGCTGATCTACAGTAATGACTGGTACCTGGCCATATTTAAGATGCTCAGTGGCCCTCTGAATTAAATTCATGCCATGCTTGACCATTGATACGGAATGTTACACTGTCTCGGAAGAGTGGAAGAAGTCCAGTAATTGCTGGTGAACAAGATACTGCTTTCTGTAAACTGACAAAATGAGCAGACCAAGAAAGGTTATTCTTGCCATCTGTTTCTTCCTTCTGTATGAGATCACTCACTTTGTTGAGCCATGCAGTGTGAGCATCATTCTGACATATAATTATTCCATTCCCTGGAACCATAGGTGCTATAATTGGTGACGGGAGAATATTTTCACTGGGAAAAGCTGCTGGTTGTACAAGAGTGTACGTCTCTTATAAAGATTGTTTTTGTGGAATTTTGTCCTATACAAGAAAGCCTGTGAGCTACACTCCTTTCAACATTGCTAGAATTTACTTCTGAGCAATGCTGAGTCAGTAAAATTGCTGTTCCATGAAAAGCAGTATGAGCTGATGTTGATGTAGTATCATAGTCAATGTTATCCAGATTTCCAGTTGTGAAGAGGCCATGTTTGAAAATTGGTTGGAAAAACAAGTCCATCTTTCTCAAACAAGTCTATGACTGCATTTCCAATGTCAGTGGACAGTTGAAGAGGACACCGACAGACCATGGTTGAAAAGTACATCCACAAGTTCCCTCTTTCTTGTCTTACCATGAATACGAAGACCCAGGTAAAGTGGTAAGAGAGTTTCACATCAGGATTATGATGACTTCCTAAACCATTTCTAGATTTTTTCATCGTATTGAAGTATTTGGGTCAGTGATGAAACTGCACATCTGATAGTGTTGCAGCATAGATAATAGAAAAGAGAAGGGATTGGAAACGGGGTCAAATTCCAGGCGATTGCTTGTCTCGGTCACGTGATAGCTTAAATAAAACCCGTCAAAATTAAAGTTGAACTATGAACTTAAAATAATGTCTACAGCTGTTGTTAGGTCGGCCATCTGTTCCCTCCTTGTTGATCGGGACTGCCTCGAGAGTGTCCAACGGCACAGAGAAACAAAAGAAGAAGTGAGACTGTTTGTCCAAGCTATCACTAAAGATGATTCTCACCTCGATCAGTTTGATTTATTCGCTACCCAGCTCATGAAGTTGTTAGATAAGTGTTTCTTTTCCTGTATCTCTGAAGATGCTCAATGTAGATCCAAGTATGTACAAAGAGAGAAGGTATGGAGTGCTTTCCATCAACTGAGAATTGTGGAGGCGCGAAAGTTTTGTCATTGTTTCCCAAAGTTGAGCCCTATTGTGTATCAGCATGTTAACCAGAAACTATATTCAGATATTATTAACTGTCACCTTGGTGCTAAGTTTGATGATAATGCTGTTGACATTCCAACATTAACAAGTGATGAAGAGAACATCCTGAGGTATGTTGCTGGATATATCCCTTTTAAATGACTGAACCGCTACGAAAATGACATTTCTTCAAGTGATGGTATCATTGAATGCCTATCTGCAATGGCAGTTAATGGGGAAGATGGTAGCCTTTTGGAATATACAACAAAATTGATTGGACTAGTGAACAGAGGGGGATTATTTGAAGTCAATGATATCGCATATACATTCTTCAGAGAAATTGAAACTAAAATTAGGAAGAAACTCCTTATGGCTTTTGATAGAAAGACATCAGACCAGGACCTCAGAGAAAGCATCATTGTATCTGTTGCAAGTGATGATAATGTTCAGTTTTATTGGACAATTCTTAGTGCAGATATCGAAAATGAAACTTGTGCCACAGAAGTGCTTAAGCAAATAATTGGTGCTTGGTTGACAGTGCGTGGCTTTTCTATTGCTGGTGCATGGTTGGAACAATACTTGCAGGTCAGTAAGCAGGCTTCATCCAAGAAGAAGGGATTACGTACTGAGCTCAAAAGAGCCAAGCAACCTCCAGATTCTGAACAATTACTATAGTCCCTCTCTCTCTTTTTTTTCTTCTTTTTTTTTGAAAAACAACAACAACATTATTCACAAACTAAATATTGTTGGTTGTTAGTGCTCTGAATGTCTAACCCTCTTTGGCAATGGTTCAGACAGGTCAGAAACATCATCCGTGCTTGATGAGCTGGTTGATCTTGCTCCACAGTTGCCACGGAGTTGTTCTAAAGCAGCAGACCCTTGCACCCTCAAGGACACGGTGTTCTTGCAAAACTGCTGAACAGTAGGGTTGTCGCTCCGTCCACCAGCAGCCCTTTGCTTACCAAAAAATGATTCCAGTGGGTCTTGGCAGAGTTTTTCTGATAATATATACTCCACTCCAGGAAGTGTCAGCAAACATGGGGCCATCTCCACGAAAGACTTGACTACAAAGGAAATAACATTACCATGACACACAACATCTGTAGCACGTGTATATGCAAACAATACATCACACTAAAGGACCACAAATCGTACATAGCTGCAGAGGTGTAAAGCATGGGTGTGCTCTATTTTAGACACTGAGGAATGTGCTCTATTTGGACATAACATTATCTTACCAGTAATTCTTAACCCCTCTCTTGTCTGCACTGAAAGTAGCATCTTCTGCATCTCTGATGCTGAATAGCCATTTTTCTTCCCGCTTTCTATCCACCACTCTCCTTCACTGGGCCCTCCTTCTCACCACTTTTTTTCCCTACTATGGACAGAGTCTTCCCACTCTTGAAGATATGCAAGGAAATCATCAACCAACCACTAATGAAGCAATCAAAGAATCTGTCAAACATTCGAATAAACTTTATTGTCTCCACAGTATCGTCACTTCCATAGTACTCCAGGGCATGTGCAACAGATGAACTCAAAACCTAACAATACCATTAATTCAGGGACTCGTACAAAGGGGAACTTGGGGAAGGGGAGGGGGAGTGATCCCATCTGCCACATTACCTGAGCAGCCAAATACACTCTCATCCTGGAGTAAGAAGTTCGGTAAACATGGTCTCGGCGTAACTTGGGGACAAGGCTGAGCCCAGATGCTGCTCTGTTGCGATCATAAAGAGAAACAAGATGGGTCCAGCTGATATGCTTACCGTCTTTCTGGAGGGGAGTATAATATAGTGGTTAGTGATGACAAATAATAATTATGTTCAGCAATCACTTACCGAAACAGCATGTGAGTGTTTGTTAGCAAAAGAATTCGACCAGCAATTCCCGGTTGTCTTTAGTAAGTGGGGGACGTCACAAATGAAAAATATCTCTCTGTCGTCACTGAAGGGATTTTTGAGTCTTATAGACTATTCCAGACTTTCCATGCATCTTATAGAATTTGCGGTTCGGGGATGCACCATCACAACAGAAAGCTATCACATTCATACCACAACATTCTAGGCGTTGTACGGCTTCCCACACAATAGGATATAGGGAATCGGCAGATATTCCTTTTGTAGCAAAATGAGCGTAAGGAAATTCAAGTGTAGAGAACATCCCCCTCACCATGAATAAAAACATGTGAGTGCTAACATTGCAGTGAGATGTTTTATCGGTCTGCTGTTCTACCTTGTCCAAAATATCATTGACATCTCCAACATTTGTGAATCCTATAAGAGTGCAACTATGTTTGTCAAATACCCAGTCTTCTTTAATTTTCATCTCATCCCAAGCCAGAACAACAAACCTATCCTTCTCTGTATCAATTTTAGCTTCTTTCACCAACTGAGCATCAACCTCTGTAATAAATCCAACACCAGCACGTAGCCAGTGAGTATAGTCTCTCAAAGTCCTTTCGGATGGAAGAGCGATGAGTCCACTACGACGTAAAGCATGGTATCCTCCAGAGGAAATAAATTTTATATGTAAACACCACTTAATAATGGCTGGATGCCATCGCATCTGTCGGCTATCTTTCACATCAGCAGCTTTTAGTTGTTTATCCCAAAATACTCGTTTAAAAGAATCTTCTGCATGCTCCTCATGAACTTTCTTTGACATTTCATTCATAATTGCTTTGAAACCTGAATCCAAAGCTGAATCCAAAGTCACACGATTCTTTTCCATGATCAAGTTAATTTTTTCTTTCAGTCGTTTAATTTCTTTCGCTTTAGCATCAAGTCTGGTTCGAAGACGTGAGTAGCGCTTACTCCTTTCAGGAGTACTTAGTCATCTCAGATTGGTTTTACTATTAGTAGATTGTCGCTTCGATGGAGATAGTGATTTTTGTTTCACCCAACGATGGTACATGCTACGCAAAGAATCACGGTGAGATACACATAAGGCACACCTGTTTTAATCAGCTAGCACCGCACAAGTGGAGACTCGGACAGTTTTAGCATGCAATTTCCCACCACAAAAAACTGGTGAAAATGAATCCACCCTTGCAATAACATTTCTTCTATCTTTAGACATTAGTTGTCCTTTTTTCGCCTCAGCCATTTCAACAAAGCCACTGTCTGGATTTCCAGGACAGACATTACACTTATCCAGAAGATTTAGAAGCTTTACCAAGGAACTTTGACACATACTCTCTGGGATGTCAGATAATAGCCCACACTTCAATGAATCAACTAGAAAGCCATGAACTGACAGGCTCCAGGTTAAGTCTTCCTTGATCCTAACAGAGTGTATAATTACTAAAGATGAAGAAGGTTCACAGGATACCTTGTATACTATAAGATTATTCATATCTTGATTCTGAATGACCCATTGTGCATCAGGCAAGACAATAGTTTCTATTAGAGATTGTAGACCAATTGCCAATGGAGAAGCAGAATCAGGAAAAGATTGTGTTGGACTACATAATAAGGAAGGCACTTCAGCATCAGAAGATACTGAACTGGAGTATTCATCATGTGTTGATGAAGATGGTAAGAGGGAACTACTATTCAGAGATAAAGGAGAAGATTACACTGGGAACTAGCAGTATCATTCATACACACAGCAGGAGAGGGAGAAGGTTTTGAAGAAGGTTCTGGAGTAGTAAGTACAGCAGAAGAGGTTGCATCCGTATTTAGTTGCCGTGGGACTTGCTTACATGGTCTTCCTACCGACCTTTGACCTCTGCAGTTTCGTTCACTGTTTTTTGGCAACTTACTAAGTCTAAATTTCCGATGACCCATAGTAACCTGAAAGAAAGATTTAACATTACAATAAGTAGCTAATTATAGGCTATGGTTATTCATTTTACAGGTACCATACTCTTTATCCATGTACATAATGTATGTTAGAGACAAAAATCCCACAGGTCCTGACATATAATTATTTAGCCACATCCAATAATTGGTATATTCCTTTGCTGAAAATTTTTGCAAACCCGCTAAATGTAGGGTAATGATGCCTACAAACTTAGTTCAACTTCAAGTCTGGACTCAGCTAAACTGGCTAGGCTAAAAGAATCCCACAGGTAACTTACGAGGGGCTTAAGGTCAAAAGGGGCCTCCAATTAACACTTCGCTTTATCTACGTCTCCAGTAACAAGATTCAGAGCAGTTCAGGCTGGCAGATAACACCATATACCAAGTAAACAGCAGTTAACTACAGTGACTTAGCCTGATTTCCACTGACAGATTCCTCTTATCCATTCACATTTTGGCGGTGTCATGGGCTGTTGGGGGTGTGGCGTCAATCTGCAGAATAGAGTAGGCCCCACCCACTATCTGCAGCCGTGGGGGGCTTTTGGTGAGCCCAAATTGTAAGTATCAAGGGTGTTAATTAGTGATAATTGTGTCATGCCCGCATTATTGGGCTCACCATACCTCCAAGGGAGGGGGCGCATAGCGGCCACTACCCCCCAAGGCTGCAAGTAAGTGGGAGAAATATACATATATACATGATGTCAAAATAAGAAAAAGGAACTGAGGACCCTTTTGGTAGCCCATGACATCCTGCTGGACTGTGTATCACACCCCTCTGCCCCACTTGTACCGCCTAATCAATCAACCCTAGCTACTCAACCTGATGTCACCTAGTCCCCAAATACATCACAATTGCCCCCTAACTCCTACCCCACTTCCCCGTCCCCCCTTCTACCAGTTGAGCCATAAATGTTCACTTTAATTAACTTATCATTATTATTATTATTTTTTGACTACATATGGATGCCTGCAATGTCTGACGAGGAGACCACGAGTCATGTTTCATACTGTCTGCAGTGTGAGCGAGGACTTTGTTAGCATGACCTCTGACCAACTGCTAGTCTCTCCGAGCCGTCCCTAGGCTTAGGGGATGGAACCTGGCTCGCCAGTGTGCGTGACACATCTGCCAGGCTTTCTTTGGGCATCCTAATGTATTGCAGGAACGCCGAGCTCTGCCACCTGCTCAATGTTTGAATGGTCGAGTCTGCAATCCCTGCCTGCGCTGCTGATGTGGCTGCACCTATTCTAAAACTGTGGCCTGCGTATTGGTCTTGCGGGAGTCCCAGTGTCCTCAATAAGTGCCTTATGACGTCGACAAAGTTGCATTTCAGCCACACTTTGCTGTCGCTGTCTGTAAAGAACGGACCTGGCTTTGACCCTCGATATGCCATGAAGCTGACCAGGGCAGTTACTGGGCATAACTCCTGGTGGGTGCGACCCACAATGACATCTGCACCTTTCCCAAACTGGTCACACTTCGCTTTCTTGAGGTGGAACTTCACCATCTTTGGAGTTACTGGGTCATCCACAGTCACATCCCCCCACATCAGAGAAGTCGCAGGATGGGCAGATGAGCGGTTCTCAGGGAGCATCTCGCCTAATCGGAAAAACCCAAAGAATGCTGCACATGCTACGGCCCAGATGGGGACCTTTTGAGGGTGGTTTGACTTCTCTAGCGTGTCTCGAATCCTCAAGAGTATGCTGGCTGTGATAGGCAGCCGGAGTCTGTTCTGCGCTCGATTATGTAACCGGGCCCTCTTTATGCCTGCTTGCACCCTTTTGAGAGTGGGCAGAGAAGACGCTTTTCTAGGGTCCGGGAGGCCAAGGGAGATCTGCATATTCCGAACCGCCGACAGGTAAGACGTCCCTGTTTGTGGCGCTAGCCCCTGATCCGCAAGGTATGAGGCAAAGCAGCATAGGAGGTGCTCTGTAACGGGGAATGGCTGGAGGACATTGTACAGGGTGCAAAATTGGTTAAATTTTCTTGCTGCTGCAGCATAGGTCTTCTGGGTGGCCGGTCCTAGGCCGTTCTGAAAATTGCCGAAACTGATGGCGCCAGTGCGGAGAGATCCAGTCTGCTTGCGGGTTGCAGAGTAGTTAGTTCCATGAGGCCTTCTGGGATTCGAGCCGGCACTGGGTGAGCTTGGGGGACCTTTGACAAAAAAGAAGAGGCACGGTCACGTGATAAATCGTCAGCCAGGTAGTTCCTACTGGTACTAATATAGACTGACCCCACCGAAAAATTGAGGCTTGCTTCTGCGAATGCCAGGCACCTTAACATGTGCATTAAATGTGGCTGTCGGCTCGAGCGAGAGCTGATTGCAGCAACTACCACCTGGTTATCACAGCGGCAGGTCACGCGGTGCCCTGCCCATCTATCCCCCCAACATGCACATGCCAAGATAATGGGGATGAGTTCCTTCAGTGCAATATTCAAGCTCACCGACCGGCTATCCCATGGTACTTGTAGCCAGTGGTGGCCTGACCATGCCCCACACCCCCAGGAGCTGGATGCATTCGACACCAGTTCCACTGAGGGCAGCTTACTGGTCGGTTGAAGGAAGGCAACACCATTCCACTGGACAACAAACTCCCTCCACCATGCCAAGTCCGAACGGAAGCCTGCGTTGAGGCGGATAAATGTGGACTTTCTCCTGCCGTTGAGGGCACCCTGGAGGAGGTCTAACATGTGTCTAAGAAAAGACCGACTCGGACGGACCACTTTGCATGCATGGTTCAGGTGGCCCACTAGCGACTGGATTTCCTTGGCCGAACACACCTTCTTGTCCCCCCACTGGGTCAGCAACGCTCCTAGTCGGTCTAGTTTCTCTTTTGGTTGCCTCAGTGTGCCCTTCACGGTATCAATATCCACCCCCAGGAAGACCAGGCATGTTGTTGGTCCTTCTCTCTTGTGGGCAGCCATTGGTACTCCTAGCCTGCCACACACGCTATTGAGAGTCTCTAGGGCCTCCTGGCATTCTTGCGTGTTTGGGCTGCCCAACAGGATGAAGTCATCCAGATAGTGTTCACACTTGATCCCCTGTTGCCGAAGGGTCCACTCCAGTGCGTCTGCGATGGCATTAAAGATCTTTGGGGCTGATCTTAAGCCAAATGGCAGCATCGGGTCGACATAGACTCTGCCCTTCCACTGCACCCCCTGCAGTAGTCTATCCTGAGGGTGTACAGGTACCAACCGGTATGCTGCTTCCACATCCACCCTTACCAGGAGTGTTCCCTTACCCAGTTGTGCGATCACATGCGCCACCTCCTCAACTGATGTGTATCTCAACGAGCACAAGTCACCACTGATGCCTTGATTGACACTGGCACCCTCCGGGAACGACAAGTCTGTGATTAGCCGCCACTTGCCAGTATTGTGGCCCTTTGGTATCACCCCAAAGCGGTTAATGTGCACGAATCCTTTGATCTCGTCTGAGATCGGGCCGATGAAGCGATCCTTGGCTAGCTCATCTTCAATGTAACGCTGTACCACTTCAGGGTGCTCCTGGACTGATGGCAAGTTATGCTCGGCTGATCTGAGGGGAACATGTCGCTGGAACCCAATCCTGAAGCCCTGTCGCAGCCCATCTAGGACATATCTCACGAATGCTCTGTCCGTGTGATGCTGCAGTGCTGACTCCCATGCGTGGGGAACCAGTGGTGTCTGGACAGAGGATAGGTCCTGCAGGACTGTCCCATCACCCGGCCTCGCCCAGTTGAGGCAGAGGAGGTCTGACGTATAAGGGTAAAGGACCGCCCCACCTGTATATCAATATAATGGGCGATGGGAAAAATGCAGCAATGTTACTTGGGGCCAGCGAGGCCCTCACACCAATCAGGTGGAGAATGACTATAAACTGTTCCCCCCCCCCTCACATGATTTTCCCCGCCCTACTTACCACACCCTGCCTCATCTATCCTGACTAACGCCCAAAGTGCCACCCCTCTCCCCAAGTAATCCACTATCAATACCCCTTATTCCTGTGTCAACACCATGCTCTCCCCCCTTTTCTTTTTTTTTTTTTAAATCATGTTGTGTCGCACATATCATTCAATATAGTTTATTAGACACTGCGTTCAATGAGTCCTTTCCCTGCCATGACCCTCCGCGGGGGTGGCAGCTTTTCCCCTGCCCTAGCGAGGCAGATGTCCTGGCCATCTTGCTGTTATTGGAGGTGGGTGGGGCAAAGGGCGGACTGGCGATCTCGCCCTGTGGTCCCGGTTGCTTGGGCAGTTAACGTCAGGGTGTGACCCCCCACAGCTCCGGCATGCGTGGGTGAACTGGCACCTTGTCTGCTTGCAGCGCCCCTCACTATAACGCCTACAAAGTTCTGCTCGAGGGCCCTGGCGACTGATAGGCAGTGGTGGAGGTTGAGTGGGCGTGGTTGGAGGTAGCCAATTCTGCCATGGGTGGTCCGGATTTCGGGGACAGTAGGGGGCCGAGTGGTCGTCCTGCAGGCAGAATTGGCAGCAGGGAATGGCTTTTGCTCGCCCCGGGCCTCACTGTAAAGGCGGATGTTTGTCACCGACCAGTTGAGGTCACGCCTGGCTAGCGCCTCCCGTCGGAACTGCCGATCATACAGCACCCATCTCCCTGGCTCGTAATTGCGCTCCGCCCGGATGATCTGGGCCTGGAATGCGAACAACTCTGGCGCCTTCTCTGAGAACCTGGAGGATAGTGTGGCTGCCATGATCGAGAACCGCTCGACCCATTGCGAGATATCCGTGACGGGGAGCCTGGCTTGTGGTGGTGGACGTCCCGGCGTCAAGGGAATGTCTAGGTCGGCCGTCACCTCAGACATCTCCAGAAATTCCAACTCCAGGATCCTCTTGACCACTCTCTGTGGGAGGGACGCCATCGGGTTGAATGGACCTGGCATATGAAGCTGTGCCTCGGTGGTTGTCGTACCGATCCTACTTGGTGCCGCCGATACTGGATAGCTGCTGGCGGGCGGGAGACCCAAACTGCTAATGCCAGTATGTCGAGACTTGAAGCTGGGGCTGCGACTGCTGAGAAGGTCGGCAATGTCATCCTGGTAGGTAACGGTGGCAGCGAGCCTAGAGGCAGCGAGCTCAGAGATGGTGGGACCCCGGCAGCGAGCCAGGGTGAGAGAGGCTTGTTGGCTGTATGCATGGGTCTACTACTCTCGTCCCTGTGGTGTCCGATGGCAGCGAGCCGGGGTGGTCACCTGCAAGGTGACATATTTATAACTCTGGCCTGCCAAACCCCTGATCTACATTTCTGCCACCAGCTCGACTTGAGCTACTATCATACACTGGCTAGCCACAACCCTCCTCTGGGGGGGGGGGGGGGGGGGGGGGGGGGGATCCCGTGGGAGCTGTAAAGCTGTCATCCCATACTAATATCTTTTCTTATTCACAGCCCTCTATCCTATAATACACTCAGCGTCATACCTTGTGAACCTGTTGCAGATGCGCCACTTGGGGCTGCTGAACTGGGGACTGCTGAACCACTGGAAGTTGCCTCACTAGCAGTGGGTCCACCCATAGCTGGAGTGAATACACCCGGATAAGTTGCACTTAGCCATTCCACCTGATCTGAGGTGAACTGTGGAGGAGTGGCCATCCCTGCTGGGGGTTACTGCAGAGCTACTGCTCGAAGTCAGACTACACCTGGGGAGGTACTACAAGACTTGTACGTGCTTGAAGTCTGGGAGGTACTACAACAGAGAGCGCTGTTGCTACCTGTACGTGCGTTCTGACTAGTCTGAACCTCGCCACGTGTTGCACAGTGCGCTTCATTACCCATTCCCACGAGGCTCGTATCTGCGCTGCGCTACCCCGTCCTCTGTCTACCTCACCCCCCATCCCTGCAACGGCTAACAGCATCGGCAACATTTTGATCGTTCAGGAACGGTAATAATTGGTGAGCGAGCGAAGCGAGCGAGACACTCTCAGGGGTAACACAATTGAAAATCGGGTATACTAGTGGTGTGCTTGAGCACAAATGGCGAGCGAGCCTAAAACTACACTATTGTTAAATGATTGATTTTAACAACTAACACTCAAGCTACTAAAATAAAGTCGAGTTTTCAAATTACGTATGCGGTAAAGGGGATTCAATGCCATAGTAACAGCTCCCCGCAACTGTTTGAATTGAAAAAGTTTCTTTGTGACATTCTTAATAGTAGGTGTAACGCACAATACTTTCACACAACCGAACATACCTACGCAAGACTTACCTTCGTGGTTCGTCTAGGGCTTATAACTGTGACAAATAGCGACTAACTCGAATAGAAATGGAGCAATCATAAGTTTTTGCGTTTTAACTGCACCCACAAAAGAATTCAAAGCGGTAAACAATTCAATTTCTAAGGTGATACGGGTATTGGTCGCTAAACCGGAGGATTCTGTTTAGTGAAGTCTGGGACGGGGTCCAACGCCAAGCGAACACAAAAATACGGAGTGTCAAAAGTACAAAATGACATACATACGTCCAAACATTTATATATAAACTAGTGATGTGCTTGAGCACAAATGGCGAGCGAGCCTAAAGACTATACTATTTTTATATGAATGATTTTGACTTCTAACACTGAAGCTACTGAAAATAAGGTCGAGTTTTTAAATTACGAATACACTGTAAAGGGATTTCAGTACCATAGTAACTAGTGGTGTGCTTGAGCACAAATGGCAGAGAGCCTGATAGTTAGGTAACATAAAACTAAGTATTGTTACTATGTTTTAGCTTAGTTCATGCAAAAACTATAATAGCCGTTATGACGTTTTATTTCAGCAAACAAATACAAAATCACTCTCTTACCTGATTAATGGTAACTTTTGTAGTATCAAACATCTGCCATTCTGATAATCTCAATTACCAGTAACTCTTGAACAAGCTCTCAGCTACGATAAAAAAATAAACCAGTGTTATTATTTGTAATTTTAGCTCCGTATCCCCCCTAAAACGGCGAAGTTTTGAAATTCAGTATGGAAAAGGGTCTTCAATGCCATAGTAACCGGTCGAATCAACTTTTTGTTTCTTGAAAAGCAAGCGTTTTCGCAGAAATTTTCTCGCACTTTGGAGCTTTAAGTATAAAGTAAGGCTTGCTTAATGCTGTATTTTCAGAATAAACTGGGTCAAGCCTAAAAAGCCGTGTTTTTTGGAGAAAAAAGTCTCCCCCCCCCCCACCCCCCCCCCCCCGCGCTTTAATTACATACGTACGTCCAACATATATACAAATAAATAAACTAGTGATGTGCTCTAATAGCACAAAATAGCGAAGCGAGCGATGCATGTTCCCTGTAATTGCAGCTATTCCATGCATGCTTGGTGTGGCTACAAAATACTGTCAGATTTTTTACTTTGCTACCTGTTTCTGTTTTGTTTTAGCTCTCCTCCTCCTTGCCCTGTCTTTTTCATTTCTTATCGCTCTCCTTATTAATTGTTCTTCAGGAGTTTCTAACGCCCTCAAAGCTCTTGACCGAGCGTTTTTAACGTTTTGTCTACTGGGGATCGCTACTTCGTACGGCGGGTAAACAAAACAAAATGTTGCTAAGAAGGTTACCCGGCCCGCGCAAGCGCGTAGGAGAAAGGGTACACAAGTACGCCCACGCAAGAACAAAACAAATTTCTAGACCTAAATATACTAGTGATGTGCTTGAGCACAAATGGCGAGCGAGCCTAAAGACTATAATATTTTTATATGAATGATTTTGACTTCTAACACTGAAGCTACTGATAAGGTCCAGTTTTTTTATTTCGCATACACGGTAAAGGGATTTCAGTGCCATAGTAACAACTCTCTGCAACTGCTTGAATTGAAGGGGAAAAAACAACAACAAAACAATACACGTTATTAGTTTTCTTTGTGATATTCTTTAGCTAAGTAGTGGTTGTAACACACAATGCTTTGACAAAACTGGAAATGCACCTACACAGACTTACCTTCGCAGTAGTCTAGTGGACAATGTATTTTCAAGTAAATACTGTTGCGCACGGCTTATAACCATGACAAAGAGCGCATTGACTTACCACTGCCACTAACTCGAATAGAAATGGAAGTCCCTTAAGTTTTCAAGTTTGAACTGCACCCGCAAAAGAATTCAAAACGGTAAACAATTCAATTTCTAGTGATACGGGTACTGATCGATAAATCAGAGGATTCTGTTTAGTGCAATTTTGGACGGGGTCGACCACATAACTAACACAAAAACGCGAGGGTCAAAGTACAAAATGACATACGTACGTCCAAACATATATACAAATAAATTTATAAACATCCCCGATTTTCGATTGTGTTACCCCTGTAAGTGTCTCGCTCGCTACGCTCGCTCGCCAATAATATATATCGCGAACTCATCAGAGAATCAGCTCCGCTCGCTCCGTTCGCTTCGCTGAATAAATAAACAAACATCCCCGATTTTCAATTGTGTTACCCCTGTAAGTGTCTCGCTCGCTACGCTCGCTCGCCAACAACTCGCTACAACTGTTTGAATTGAAGGAAAACAAAACAATACGGGGTATATTCAATGAAAAAAATAAAAAACCTCAAAATACACCAAAAACACTATAATATCATGCATTAACATTGCCCTAAACAGTTTTGGTCAAAACTCACTGCAAGCAAATAATATAGTACCATGCATTTCACTCTAAAGAGCCATTCAAGATTCACTTCCTGTTGTGGGCGGAGCTTCGTTGTGATGCACATATAGGGATTCAATAGGGGATTTGCATGATGACATCACGTAACATCCTACCACGCCCACCGATGGTATCACTGCACACCGTGTCCCATTGAAAATGTATTAGTTTTGCTGACCGCCTGGTCTATTTTTTGCTGTAGCACCAGCGCCAGGGTGCACAGAGCTTCCAAATTACAGGAATAGCTTTATTATGAAATTTACTAACTGCTGATAGCAAAAGTTTAGGATTTTCAGCCCTGGCTATTGGAATTCCTGGGAGTGAAATTTGGTGATGGTTATCTAACCACCCTACTTCTTCTTGGAACTCGCCTTGAAAACTGAGACTGGCTGGTTTTTCTCAGAATTCTATAGCCTGGGGGTGGCCTGCTTCTTAGAAGCTGATTGTGGTGAAGATACTAATTTCTCTGGAGGGATTGGTGAGTCTTACAAGAGAAGTTCGAAAAGAGATTGCTTTGTTCCTGAATGCTAAGATAACAGAAGAAAGAACAACATGGTGATCATTTCATAACTTTCCTAAGGATGAACTGATGAGAAAGAAATGATTAATTTCTAAAAAGATAGGATTTGTATCATCAGCTGTTTTGCTCCACAATGTGGGAGAACTCTTGAATATCTTTGTGGAGGATATTGTAACAAAAAGCATTGCTACAGGGACGGCAGTGGAGAATTGGCAAGCCTACAATTAATATTGCCTCTTATTACTGATCAAGTTTACTTTATTTAGATTGAGTATGTTTTTATGTTTATTTTAATTATCTTTCTCCCCTTAGTTCAATATGTATTCATTTTCTTTGATTGTTTAGTAGTTTAACCACAGTGTAAAACATGAAAGCAATAGTTATGCCAGTTCTGCAGGACATTAATGTCCGTGCATTAACTACCTAAAATAACCCACCTACTGTGGAGTTAAGTAATGCCATTAGCTAGCTACCTGTTGAAGAGGTTACAAAAATGGTGAAGGGACATATAAATTCTAGTTAAAAACTAGCAAACAGGACATTATTACTGATACAGTCCATAGATATACAACAGTCCCACACGCTTTGTGAGAAAATTTATTACTGCGGGTGAGATGATGATAGTCATAATAAAATACTATGAAGTGAATCAAATTGGTGGACCAATAATTGAGTGCACTAAGAGAAAAACCTGTTAATGCTAATTCAATGTCTGAACTTCTGATAGCTAGTAATGGAGTTAGCAAAATTGTGGTAAATATTTTTTCTTGTTTCGTTTATACCTTGATTCTCAAAGACAACTATCTGGATCTATATATATTCAATTCAGGAAGTATGTCTTAGACCTCTTTACTTTGTCACAAGTCACAGTATCGTGAGGCTGTTGTTTAGCTACATACCATTTTGCTTACCTTTCTTTTAAGTTGCCAATATTTGCTAGCAAATACATACCTTTTATCTATCTCAACTTCACAACATGAAGCTGACTAAGAGTAAGATGTTCAACTATAGCTACTTGCTTTTATAAATGGTATTTCTGCCTGAGTCTGAGTCTGTCAGACAGGTGGTTGCATTTATGTCTCCTGACTAGTTTATGGAGATGATAACTTCACCACAATCAGGTTACTTCTAAGAAAATCCACAGCACAATAGGCAGGCCACCACCAGGCTATAGAAATCTGAGAAAAACCAGCCAGTCTCAGTTTTCAGAGTTCCAAGAAGAAGTAGGGTGGTTAGATAACCATCACCAAATTTCACTCCCAGGAATTCCAATAGCCAGGGCTGAAAATCCTAAACTTTTGCTATCAGCAGTTAGTAAATTTCATAATAAAGCTATTCCTGTAATTTGGAAGCTCTGTGCAGCCTGGCGCTGGTGCTACAGCAAAAAATAGACTAAGCGGTCAGCAAAACTAATACATTTTCAATGGGACACGGTGTGCAGTGATACCATCGGTGGGCGTGGTAGGATGTTACGTGTCATCATGCAAATCCCCTTGGCCGGCCATAGGGAAGGAATTGTATTGTTTTTGGATGCTCCTATACTCAGAAGAAAGGTGTTTCACTATTTCAGTTTCCAACAGAGAGTAAACTAAGGAAGGCATGCCCTGCAAGTTCAGAGGACAAGAGATAAATGGAACGGTCCTAGCAAATACTCAGCTATATGCTGTGAGCACTTCTCTGAGGATTGCTTTGAGTTGACAACAACTACTTCAAAAAAGCTAGGTATAACAATGTAGCCTAGGCTGAAATCCACTGCTGTGCCCACTCACTATTTTTCCAAGACCACCATTATCCACTGTAGCCCCTAAGCGACTTCGTGAATCATCAGCCTTTGAAAAAAGAGAGCGAGCTAGGGTAACTCACTCTTACACTTTGTAATATTAGTATTGGTCTGTTTATAGATACTTTCTGAGATTGTATCTACAAGTGCAGATGCTTCTACTAATGGAGATGTAGCAACTGAGCAACCAGTGGACAGAAATGAAGCTGATGATAGGACTGTAAGTTATTGGTTAGGCATATACATTAGTTTACATGCTGTTCCTATAACAATAACTGCAGGATGCATTGCGTCTTTCTAAATCTGTGGGTGTTCAAGTTCTTCCTATAAGAAAATGCAAGAATGCCAGGATTCAAGTTAGGATAAAATCAGTAGATGCAGGTAGCTATAATGTTCAATGGCTTTTCTGCACTTTATTTAATGTTTCTATTGTTTACATAGGCACACAGACAGACTTTGATGGGCCTACTAAGTACTATGATGCAGGAGTGCAATGTGAGATTGGACCTATTGGCTACCAGAGGTCTTCCACCCCAGACATAGAGCCAATACAGTGTATGGGCATGACAGATGACGAGAGCATCAATATCAACCAAGAAATTTCAGAATCAATATACGAAGACCCCAAACCTAAACCAGTGATTGCTGAGTAAGTAAAACTTATTTATATCCATTTATCCTCTAATAATTTTTTTGCTTACACAGAGAATCTCCTGACCAAGAATATGCATAGTGTTCGAGTCCTGTTTGCTGTCCTTATTCACGACCTGTCCAGTGTGCAACCAGCCATCTGAAGTTGAAACTCATACAGTTGGTACATTTTTGTGTGTCATCCAGTCGTGTGAACATTGAAATTATAATCGCAAATGGGAAAGCCAACCTATACTTAAAAATATTCCTGCCGGCAACCTTCTCCTATCAGCTGCAATTTTATTTGCTGGAGCTCAGCCAACCAAATCACTTCGCATATTTAATTTTCTGTATTGTGCTTCAATTACACCTGGTACCTTCTACAATCATTAAAAATGGTTTTGCAGCCAACGATATTGAGTGTTTGGAGTGAACAACAGATGAATCTAGTCCGGGTACTTCAAGCATTTGATGAACCCCTTTCACTTGGCGGTGATGGACGTAGTAATAGTCCAGGTCACTGTGCCAAGTATGGAGCGTACACTCTCATGGACCTTGAACATAACGTTATTTTAGATGTGGAATTAGTTGGTAAGTGTGTAATGGAATACTACATTAGTGGTGAATTGTGTGGATAAGGGGGAGGGGAGAACAACTAAACTGCACCATGTCTAGTTATAGTGTATTGTAATGTATGTAAAGTAATGAAGTAAAGTCTAGCTACCACATGGAGATGGAGGGACTTCAAAGAGGACTACATTTCTTTCATTCTAATGATCTCTCCATTGGGTTACTGGTGACTGACCGACACCGGCAAATTGATGCTTGGTTAAGAAATACACAACCAGAAATCAAACACAGATATGATGTCTGGCATGTGGCTAAATGTAAGGCAATAGAAATGAGTATGTCAAAACATACTCATTAATGGCACCTTCAATAGCATGTTCTCCATAGTGCTGTCTAAAACTGTAGACGCAGTTTCAAGGACCAATTGATCCAAGCAAACATTTTGAAATCCTGGATGAAGAGTAATGCAACCTACTTCATCAGGAGACTTTTTATTTACCATTTGTACAATTTCCCTACAGCACACACACTCCATTGCAGTGGGCATTATAATGCAGTTGGTGCATGTGCACCTGTTGCACCATGCACTACCATAACTAGACAGTTTACAGATATTATCACTGCTTTACCAGTTTAGATTGATTAGTCTTGGGGAGTCCTCTACATCAGAATCACTACCTTCATTTTCACTGCTACTAGCACTTGGCTCATACAGGAATGGATGAATCCCTTCAGGGCACTGTCATTCCCAGACTCAAAAGGAGAAGACTCACACAGGATAGCTCTAGCTCTCCAGAAGATTCAGAACTAACCTGGTCTAGAGAACTTTCCAGGTTACTTTCCTCAGTTGACATAGCTATAGCCATGAGGTCAGTTGAATCCCTATATGTGCATCACAACGAAGCTCTGCCCACAACAGGAAGTGAATCTTGAATGGCTGGTATTATATCTTTGTTTGCAGTGAGTTTTGACAAAAATGGTTAAGGGCAATGTTAATACATGATATTATAGTACTTTTGGTGTATTTTGAGGTTTTTTATTTTTTTCATTGAATATACCCTTTAAACGTTTTCTTTGTGATATTCTTTAGCTAAATAGTGGCTGTAAAGCACAATGCTTTGACACAACTGGACATACACCTACACAAGACTTACCTTCGTGGTTAGTCTAGTGGACAATGCATTTTCAAGTAAATACTGTTGCGTACGGCTTATAACCATGCCAAAGAGCATTGACTTACCACCGCCACCAACTCGAATAGAAATGGAAGTCCCATAAGTTTTCACGTTTTCACTGCACCAATAAAAGAATTCAAAACGGTAAACAATTCAATTTCTGGGGTGATACGGGTACTGATCGATAAACAGTGGATTCTGTTTAGTGAAGTTTGGGACGGGGTCGACCACATAACTAACACAAAAATGCGAGGGTCAAAGTACAAAAATGCCTTACATACGTCCAAACATATATAAACTAGTGATGTGCTTGAGCACAAATGGCGAGCGAACCTAAAGACTATACTATTTTTATATGAATGATTTTGACTTCTAACACTGAAGCTACTGAGAATAAGGTCCAGTTTTTAAATTTCGCATACACGGTAAAGGGATTTCAGTGCCATAGTAACAACTCTCTGCAACTGCTTGAATTGAAGGAAAAACAACAACAACAAAACATTACACGTTATTTAAAAGTTTTCTTTGTGATATTCTTTAGCTAAGTAGTGGTTGTAACACACAATGCTTTGACACAACTGGACATGCACACAGACTTACCTTCGCGGTAGTCTAGTGGACAATGTATTTTCAAGTAAATACTGTTGGGCACGGCTTATAACCATGACAAAGAGCACATGGACTTACCACCGCCACTAACTCGAATAGAAATGGAATTCCCTTAAGTTTTCAAGTTTGAACTGCACCCGCAAAAGAATTCAAAATGGTAAACAATTCAATTTCTAGGGTGATACGGGTACTGATCGATAAACCAGAGGATTCTGTTTAGTGCAATTTGGGACAGGGTCGACCACATAACTAACACAAAAACGCGAGGGTCAAAGACAAAATGACATACATATGTCCATACATATATACAAATAAATAAATAAACTAGTGGTGTGCTTGAGCACAAATGGCAAGCGAGCCTTAAACTACACTATTGTTAAATTTGCATTTAACAACTAATACTCAAGCAAAACCTGGCGTTTAAGCTTCTAGGTTAAATTGAAAAAGCATTTGTACAATAATTTTCTTATAATTAGCTTTGACTCACAGATTTAGCTATCAAAGAATGCTACAATACTTTTGGAAGGGTGGCTCGATAAAAATGGAGCCCTACCTAGCCTAGCATAAAAAAAACAAACACAAAAACACATAGTACCTCTTACCGCGATGGCTCTGAGAGAGGAGGACCTTGGAAACTATGGCCAGTAACATTGCCAGTTACTCTGGTACACAGGAAAACTTTTCCAGCCGCGCCGCCCAATGTTTTACTTTATTAGATAGTCCATATGCTGAAGTCTGTACAGCAAATAGAAGCCCAAAAAGTAGTGTGGCAGAAGATGAGAGTGTGGTAGAAGATGGCTCAATGGACTGTAGGGATGAAGATGTTACTGAAGGTATGTCATCACTATAAATGCCACATTGATGAATGTTTGAGGGTTCCCACTACCATTGTTAGTACTACTTATAGCTATCATATATTCATTACCGTCAAAAGTCTGCATTATTATTACTTTTTTAATATTATAATTACAGGAATTTTTAGGCTCTTGTAGGGGATATATTGCCCCCCCCCCCTGAAAATGGTTTTGCCCCTCCTGATAATATATAGGCTAACACTAGTATAACATTTAATATTTAACTAAACCCCCTCAATTTCCAAAGTTACGAAGTGTCCCCCATGAAATACCATTCTAAAAAGTTCCTGATATTTAATATTAGTTGTAGTAGTTGTAGTATTTTTAGTTGTCGTCAGTGTCTCATATAAACCACACGAAGCCCACTGCATCTCAATCTCCCTTTCATCCTTTTTGCAGACTATTATTGTAAAGAAAATTAGTCATGATCATTCACGTGTCTTAATCATATTTTACGTCATTGCGAAGTGTTAGTCCAACCTTTACTATCATAGTTTTTATGACTCAACTAAATTTCCACCTCCAAACAAAATTTCTATGTGAACCTTGGCCATTATTATTTTAATCATATTCTATCATTTTGCATACAAACTTGTTTGTTCCAGCTGTTGAGGATCAGGAGAGACTGTGGCGGGAGACCGTGGATGACACACCTGCAACAGAAGCTGAGGCAAGACGAGGTGGAGTCACATGTACAGAATTAGACTCCAAAATGCTGCATGATATTTCCAGTTTGGTCAGCAGACTAGTAGCCAAGTCCAACCAGCTAATTGGTATCCACACCACCAATTTGGCAGAGTGCTGGATGCACATCAGGACTAAATTTGATGGTGAAAAGGTCATCAATCATTCCCAGAGTGGCTCATGGGAACACAGGTTAGTTTATGTATTTATAGAAGAGAAGATAGTGTTTTATCTTCCTATTGCACACTACAGTTCCCTCTTTATAACAGTAATAATTAGATTAAAATATATATTATAACAAGTAAATAAAGCAACAATAATCATTTTAACTGTTGTTGTTGTTTTTAATGAAATTAGGGAAAGTATTTTGTACCTGGGTTTCAGTGTTCTGCGCGAGGCAGACTGGTAGTAAATTATTGTAGGAAAAATATTCTCCAATGTCAAGTGTATTGTTGTCGTTCTTGTTGTCCTTACCTTAGGTGCATGGGTGCTGGCCTACGCCAGAATTGTGGCACAAATTGGGGGCCACAACATGGAAAGCTATGACGAATTCATCTCCTAACAAAGTGTATTCGGATGCTGCTGATTGTTCTTCTGCAAGAATAGAAGCTGACAGGAAGAGGAAAGCTAAAGAGCAAGTAAAAGAGAAGAGACGAAAGAGCAAATACCTCCGAATAGATGATTCAGCAGCCGCTCGTAGTGCTTACAACAGGCATGATGGAGAGATTTCTCAAGAGCAAGTCGACGATGATGTCCCCTCAGATGTATTACAGTCACTAAAGAGTAGCTTTTATGACACACAAGTGATGGTCACTGAAGAACAAGCTAAAGATATTGAGAAGGCTACAAGAGGTCAGAGTGCATGTGATGAGTGGATGGCGGAGAGAAGGAAAAGGCTTACAGCATCTAATGTTGGAAGTATTGCCAAGATGAGGAAGACAACAAAGTGCAGTAGTAAAGTACAAAGTTTATTGTATAGCTCTTTTTGAGGAAATCAGGCAACTCGATATGGTTCAGCAAAATAGGACTCAGCAAGACAACAGTATATTGCTGACTTGGTATGTGAGGGGCATGAGGTGGAAGTCAAAGAATGTGGAATGTTTATTTCTCTGCCTAGCCCTTGGCTTGCAGCAAGCCCGGATGGGATCATATGCAGAGGCGGCGCCGACGGTCCGGCCACTCCGGCTATGGCCGGACCACTTTTTTGTATAGGTGGGTGTGGTCAATTTATTGCGCGCTAGGTTGAAAATCGCTTGCACTGCATACACTGACTGCTATGGCAGCATCCTGCAGCTTTATTACTGCTCATTCTTCAACCATGGTGGAAGATTTACCTGAATCCCCACATCAGCAACAATCTTATGATTCTTCATGTTCACCAAGAATATACTGACAACATCTAACTTGACAGAAATTGCCAATGATTTTGTAAGCAGAGGTGATCGAAGAATTCAACTATTTGGACACTTTTAGAACCTAGACATTATATTATCTTATTAAATGGTCAACATTATTTTTGTTTTTTACATTGTAATTGTTCATTAATCTCTCTTAATTATTGTTGTTATATCATTACTATTACAACTATATAACTTGATACCAGAATACAAGTAAGAAATGAAAAAGAATGATATCAATAGTTCAATTTAGTGTAAGTAAGCACTGCAAAAGTGAGAAGAAAAAAAATGAAAATGTGCAGATAGAGTAGCTTGCTGGTGGTGCAGCCCAGAGTAGTTGCTACTGTATTTCCCTGTTGCACTGCGATATACAGAGAGCCTCTGGAAAAGATGACTGGTGGAATTCACTTCACCTGACTACTGCCTCAGTTGATTTTCCAGCATCTACAAAAAGTGAAGTAAGTCCCGGCCAACCACCTCCAGAGGTCTCTATAACAATTAATTAGAATAATTTAACCTCAAGCCACACCCACTTCCTGGCCTGACCACCTAAAATTTGCCAGAGCCGCCTCTGATATGTGATCGGATGGATTCATCTAACATCTTGGGCCTGCTTGAAATCAAATGTCCGTTCACTGCAAGGGACAAAACTGTTGAGGAAGCTTGCAAGAGCTCATCATTTTGCCTCCAGGAAAACTTGCTAAAATTGAAACCTCGTCATGATTATTTTTACCAAGTACAATGTCAGCTCATTGTGTAGACTGTGAATGGTGTGATTTTGTGGTGAAAGCTGGCAAAGACACACACACTCAGCGCATCTACAGAGACAGAGAATGGTGGAAACTTGAAATGGTGAAATTGAAGCAATTTTATTTTAATTCTTTATTGCCTGAATTGGCATCACCACGCTTCAAAAAAGGAGGCATCAGGGAGCCTGATTCTCAATTACACTTGCTTATCTCTTCTTTTTTTTCTTTTCATTTTTTCTTTCATGCTTGCCTAAATATTTCATATTCATTTCATGGTAATACCAATACATGTAGTACTGTACATGTAATACTTCAAAATTCAATATACATGAACTTTATATACTGTTTACTGTTAGCATAGCTAGGAGCAATTAGCACTTCAGGTGCGAACTAACCACTGAATACTTGATCAGCCTTGGCAAAATGTGTGGGTGGAACACTATACCAGAACCATTGGTAGTCAGAATACCGTAATATTAAAGCTAAGGAGGCTACTATTACTCTAGGGAAGCTGAAGTAAGTACGTAATTCCATATTTGTTGGCTAAATATACAAAAATAACTCTGGCATTTCTTTTATGTAGCTAAGAGCTTGTTGTCAAAAGTGACTGGTAAATTCAAATAGTCAGAATGGCTTCAATTTGATACTATGGAAGTTACCACTGCTCAATAAAATGAGGTAAGAAAGGAATTTTTTATTTGTGTGCTAAAATTGGTGGTCTTTTGTTTTTGTAGCTTAGAGCTTGTTGTCAAGAATTCTAGGTAATTCAGATAGTCAAAGTAACTTCAATTTGATACTACAGAATTTATCAATACTCAGGAAATTGAGGTAAGTAGTAATTCCATATTATTGGCTTAAATGACAAATAATAACACTGATTTTTTGTTTATTGTAGCTGAAAGATTGTTCAAGAGTTACTGGTAATTGAGATTATCAGAATGGCAGATGTTTAATACTACAAAAGTTAACAAATCAGGTAAGAGAGTGATTTTGTATTTGTTTGCTGAAATAAAAGGTCATAACTGCTATTATAGTGTTTGCATGAACTAAGCTAAAACACAGTAACAATAATTTTTATGTTACCTAACTATCAGGCTCGTTCGCCATTTGTGCTCAATCATATCATTAGTTTATTTGGCGAGCGAGCGAAGCGAGCGAGACACTCTCAGGGCTAACACAATTGAAAATCAGGGATGTTTGTTGGCGAGCGAGACAGTATTAGGGGTGGATAATGCAAAATCGGGTATATGTTATATATGTATGAATGTACATAGGATAGTACGTATGCCCTTTAAAAGCGCATGCAGGGAACCTTTTCTCCAAAAAAAACACGGATTTTTAGGCTTGACCATGAAACTACAGCATTAAGCAAGCTTTATACTTAAGCGCAGAAGTGTTAGAAAATTCCTGCGATAACGCAAGAAACAAAAAGTTGATTCGACCGGTTACTATGGCATTGAAGATCCTTTTCCAGACTTAATTTCAAAACTTCGCCGTTTTATGGGGGATACGGAGTGCCGGTTGTTGGTTGTCAAGAGCCGTTGGTAGTCAGAATGCCGTAGTATTAATGCTAAGGAAGCTACTACTTCTCGAGGGAAGCTGAGGTAAGTACGTAATTCCACATTTGTTAGCTAAATATGCAAAATTAACTCTTATGTAGCTAAGAGCTTGTCAACAGTGAAAATAGTCAGATTGGCTCAAATTTGGTACTACAAAAGTTACCACTGCTCAAGAAATTGAGGTAAGAAAGTAATTTTGTATTAATTGTGTGCTATAATTGATTGTCTTTTGTTTTTGTAGGTGAGAGCTTGTTGTCAAGAATTCAAGGTAATTCAGATGGTCAAAGTAACTTCAATTTGATACTACAGAAGTTATCAATACACAAGTATGGTGTAAGTAGTAATTCCATATTTGTTGCTAAAATTACAAATAATAACATTGGTTTATTTTATTATCATAGTTGAGAGCTTGTTCAAGAGTTACTGGTAATTGAGATTATCAGAATGGCAGATGTTTGATACTACAAAAGTTAACAAATCAGGTAGGAGAGTGATTTTGTATTTGTTTGCTGAAATAAAAGGTCATAACTGCTATTATAGTGTTTGCATGAACTAAGCTAAAACAGTAACAATACTTATTTTTGTTACCTAACTATCAGGCTCGCTCTCCTTTTGTGCTCAAGCACACCACTAGTTGGCGAGCGAGCGAGACAGTATTAGGGGGTGTATTAGGTAGTATTAGGGGTGGATAATGCAAAATCGGGTATATGTTATGTATGTATGAATGGTAAATATGCCCTTTAAACGCGCGCGCGGAAACACGGCTTTTTAGTCTTGACCCCAGTTTATTCTGAACTACAGCATTAAGCAAGAATTACTTTATACTTAAGCATTACTTTATACTTAAGCTCCGAAGTGTGAGAAAATTCCTGCAAAAACGCTTGCTTTTCAAGAAACAAAAAGTTGATACGACCGGTTACTATGGCATTGAAGACCCTTTTCCAGACTTAATTTCAAAACTTCTCTGTTTTAGGGGGATACGGAGTGCCGATTGTTGATTGTCAAGAGTCATTGGTAGTCAGAATGCTGTAGTATTAATGCTAAGGAAGCTACTACTACTCGAGGGAAGCTGAGGTAAGTACGTAATTCCATATTTGTTAGCTAAATATGCAGAAATAACTCTGGCCTTTCTTTTTTGTAGCTAAGAGCTTGTTGTCAACAGTGACTGGTAAATTCAAGTAGTCAGAATGGCTCAAATTTGGTACTACAAAAGTTACCACTGCTCAAGAAAATGAGGTAAGAAAGTAATTTTATATTTGTGTGCTATTATTATGTTATTAAGTTCTGACCCTTCATAAAAACTAGATTGATACTTTCTCACATAATGGGGTCAGGAAAAAAGCAAAGAAAAAATGTGAAAAAATCTTAGTTGTCTCCGGGCATTCGAACCCATGGCCACTGGCTTTAGCCACCAGTGCTCTAACCACTGAGCTACGACAACCCTCGACTTCCAAGACCTTCACATCTCTCCTTTCCTTTATACCTGTTGAGTAGTACTGCTTGCTGCAGTCTCATACTCAACAGACCACCAATTATGTGCTATCGGAACACCTTTTGGAGCCATAATTTGTGGATTAAAAAGGCTTTATCCTCACAATTGTCAAGAAAATTCCTGCGGAAAAGCCAAGACAAAAAGTTTCTACGATCGGTTACTGTGGCATTGAAGAACCTTTTCCAGACATAATTTCAGGACTGCGCCATTTTAGGGGAAATATGAAATGCCGATTGTTGGTTGTCAAGAGCCATTTGTAGTCAGAATGCCATAATAATGCTAAGGAAGCTACTACTACTGAGGGAAGCTGAGGTAAGTACGTAATTCCACATTTGTTAGCTAAATATACAAAAATAACTCTGGCCTTTCTTTTTTGTAGCTAAGAGCTTGTTGTCAACAGTGACTGGCAAATTCAAGTAGTCAGAATGGCTTAATTTTGATACTACGGAAGTTACCACTGCTCAAGACAATGAGGTAAGATAGCAATTTTGTATTTTTGTACTAAAATTGATTGTCTTTTGTTATTGTAGCAGAGAGCTTGTTGTCAAGAATTCATGGTAATTCAGATAGTCAAAGTAACTTAAATTTGATACTACAGAAGTTACCAATATTCAGGAAATCAGTAAACATAGTAACAATACTGTCATTATGTTACCTAACTAGCAGGCTAGCTCGCCATTTGTGCTCAAGCACACCACTAGTTGGCGAGCGAGCGAGACAGTATTAGGGATGGATAATGCAAAATTGGGTAATGTTATATATGTATGTATGTATGGATGGTACGTATGCCTCTCAAATACGCGGGGGAGGGCTTTTTTCCCCCTAAAAACACAGCTTTTCAGGCTTGACCCCAGTTTCTTGGGATAATGACATTAACCAAGTCTTACTTTAAACTTGGGCTAAAGATTGTGAGAGAATTCCTGCAAAAATGCTTGTTTTTCAAGTCACCAACAGTTACTGCGACCGGTTACTAAGACATTGAAGATCCTTTACTAGACTTAATTTTCAAAATTTAGCCATTATGGGAGTCTATGAAGTGCCAATAACAACTCAGGCCATTCTTTTTTGTATCTGAGAACTTGTTGTCAAGAGTGACTGGTAAATTCAAATAGTCAGAATGGCTTCAATTTGATACTACTTACCACTATGAGGTAAGAAGGTAGTTTTGTATTTGATTGCTAAAAATAATGTCTTTTGTTGTTGTAGCTTTGAACTATTCAAGAATTATCATCAATTCGGATAGTCTGAATGGCTTCAATTTGATACTACAGAAAGTACCAATACTCAGGAAATTTAGGTAAGTAGTAACTCTATAGTTGTTGTCTGAATTACAAAATTAACGCTGGCCTATTTTTTTTGTAGCTGAGAGCTTGTTCAAGAGTTACTGGGGATTATGGTAATCAGAATGGCTTAAGTTTGATAATACAGAGGTTACCATTACTCACGTAAGATAGCAATTTTGTATTTCTATGCTATTAATGTCCAACTGCTATTATATTACTGTTTTTAATTGAACTAAGTGGTACGTATGCTCCTTAAACGTGCGCGCAGGTTCCTTTTTCTCTCCTAAAAACATGGCTTTTAGGCTTAACCCCAGTTTCTCCTGATACTACAGCATTAAATTTTAAACTCTGGCTCAAAATTGTGAGAGAATTCCTCCGAAAACGCTTGTTTTTTAAGTCACACAAAATTGCTGCAACCGGTTACTATGACATTGAAGACCCTTTACCAGATGTAATAAAAACTCGCCATTTTTTTTAAGCTGCTTAGTGCCGTTTGGTTTGTTGGTTGTTAAGAGCCACTGGTAGTCAGAATAGCTTCTACAGAAACTGCCACTACTGGGGGAAGCTGAGATAAGTACATAATTCCATATTTGTTAGCTAAAATTACATTGATAACTCTGGCCTCATTTTTTTTTGTAGCTAGAGATTGTTCAAGAGTTACTGACAGAAGTAGACAGAATGGCTTAAATTTGATACTACAGACTTATCACTACTCAGGAAATTAAGGTAAGAAAGTAGTTCTGTATTTATTTGCTGTAATTAATGGTCAACTGCTATAAATAGAATAAAAAAATTATCATCATGATCTTATAGCAATTGTAGTTTTATGCAACCTATCAAGGCAGGCTCGCAGCCATTTGTGCTCAAACACCACTAGTTTATATATGCGTGGACATACGTATGACATTTTGTACTTTGACCCTCGCGTATTTTGTGTTAGCTCTGCTTTCGATCCCGTCCCAAATTTCACTGAATAGATTCTTCTGATTTATCGATCATTACCCATGTCACCCTAGAAATTGAATTGTTTATCGCATTGAATTCTTTTACGAGTGCCGTTAAAACACAAAAAACTTATCGGAGTTCCATTACTATTCGAGGTAGTGGCTGTGGTAAGCTAATACGCAGTTTGTCATGGTTGTAAGCCCTACGTAACAGTATTTACTTGAAAATTCATTGACCACTAGACTACTCACAAAGATAAGTCTTGTATAGGTACAGTATATCCTCCCTAATAGTCCACCTCCCTAGTAGTCCAATCCCTCTAATAGTCCACCAGATACCCATGACCCATTTGTACATGTGGGTGTAAACAATGCATGTGGGCATATGAATTTCATGCAAGTAAAAACCAGCTGCTAAGTGCAAGCTAAAACCTACTGTATGCTGGAGTGCACTCTAGTTAGAACCTGCTAGCTCTCTACAGTTCTTTATTAATGGCTCCTGGCCGAAAGAAGCCTTCAAGTCTGAGAGGTACTTCATCAAGAAAAGGTATCAAGTACACCACAACACAGCTGGCTTCAAAAAAGCAAAGGATTGAGCTCACACTAAAGCAGAAGTGTAATGTTATTGATCAAGCCCAAAAACAAGGCTTTCTGCCTGATTCTGTAGCAACAACATTGGTTAGAGTTAATCAGAGTATGCTTGCAAAACAATTCAATGTCACTGCAAAGACTATAAACCAGGTTCTGTGGAATGGGAAGAAGCTCAAGCAACAACTTCTAACTACATCTGGTGATCTTCGACGTAATCGTGAGATTAAGTACAGAGCTATAGAAGAAAAAGAAGTTGCATTTATTTCCCTTCTTCGTAATAGGCGTAAACCTATGCCTGTTTCATTGAGTATTGTGAAGGAATATGCTGAGCAAGTGGCCAAGTCCCTTGATGAGCATGAATTTAAAGCATCAAATGGCTGGTGGCAAAAGCTGATGAAAAGAAACAACATAGGTAAAAGTGTACGTCTACATGGGGAAGCTGGTGGTGTAAACCCTGATGAAATCAAAGATAAGATTCAGGAAATCAAAAAAAATTCTAGAGGAGTATGATTCGGAGCTTGTATACAACTGGGATGAAACTGGTTTGTACTTTCGATTGATACCCAGTGCGACTTATACAGCACCAAATGAACAACGACGGCGTGTACGGGGGACTAAAGAAGCTCAAAAAGCAAAGGATCGTGTCACCTCATTACATGCACTAATGCAACAGGCACACACGAGATTCCTCTTGCTATGATTGGTAAGGCAGCCAATCCTCGCTGCTTTCGGTCCTGCCATCTCCCTTACCATACAACTCTCAAAAAAAATGCTTGGAATGACCATGTAATAACTAAATGGTGGTTCCATGATGTATTTTTACCAGCAATTAGAAAGAGGACTTCCAGAAAAGTACTTCTTATTGCTGACAACTTTGGCTCCCATGATATAACTGATAGTACTGCACTTAAAGATCCACAGGTAGAATGGATTTTGCTACCACCAAACTGTACATCAATTCATCAACCCATGGACCCAGGGCATCATTGCTGCGCTCAAGAGAAATTACAAATCAAAGATGTTGCATGCAATGGTTAAAAACCTTGAAAGGTATGATGAGTTGCGAGCTGTTGGAGAGTCTCTCCCAGCAGGAGTTAGGGGGTTGAATCATGCATACCCACCAAACCTTCTAGATGCTGCAACTCTAGCACATGAGGTGTGGGAGTCAATTGACCAATCCCACCCTGGTAAACTTCTGGTTGAAAGCGAATATTTTGCCTGCATGTCAGGTAGAAAGTTTTGAAACTTACCGTCGTCCATTGGATCTCCCAGGTGTTGAAGAGTTAACTAGCTTGTTGCAGAATGTGACTATTAAATGTCAACTCTCCACACAAGACGAGAGTAATAGCCCTCCTCCTACCATTGAAAGAGAGCAGTTGATTGGCCAGTTGGTTGCTCTTCAAGATCAAGCTCAAAACGATCTTCCTGGTCTTGCTTGTGTACTGAATAACTGGTATGATATAGAAAATGATGATCTTGTTCGACATGATGAAGTTAAAATAGCACTTCAACAAGAAAATCTACTACAAGCATTTGACCCTAGCACTAGCCCTAGCAGCAGTACTGAGATGGTATCTCCAGAAGATTCATTGGATTCAGAAGATGACGAGGTACAACCACTCACTCGAATGGAAGCCCTCAATAGTGTGAACATTACTGAAGGCACTGAAATGGTCAGGAAAGTGCTTCAAATGATGGCAGTGTTAGGTGAAGATGACACTTCACACATGCTAACTACAGTATATCGCAAATGCCTCGACTTAAGGGTGGCCGCACATAGCAACGCGCACCGCCTGCAGATCCGGACATTAATTTATTCCCCGCCAATACCCCACCATTCGATAATACGCGAGCAGAAACAATCACGCAGTAGTAGCAGAAGTATAATTTGCGAAGTTGTGGTGTTTTAATTTAGCTTCTTGTTGTCTCATATTCGTTTATAGCAACTCTCCATACGTCGTCTGAGCTCACGCGGCAAGGTGCACCAGGCTGCCTCTCCTCCAGTAGCCGTTCTCCGGACTCTGCGCACCTGAACTCAAGTGGATGGATCCACCAGGCTCGATTTCTGCGGAGCGAAGACTTCCCAAGATGCGCAGATCTAATACCTTCACCTCTGGCTATCTCCAATAAACTGCTCTCTCTTCTGACTCTCTTGTTATTGTTCTATTGATGTTTGTTTACTCTTGATATAGGCGGGCTCTTTTTAGAACCAATACAAACTAATTGAGAAAAAAAATTGCTCGCGTACTCGTAGTACGAGATATGGGGGTGGGGCTATTTCTTAAGAATTGCGAGTGGAATTAAAGTTCCAAATTTTGTAACAGTTTTTCTTGGAATATAATAATGAGAACGACATAAAAATTTTACACACGGGTAAACCAAAAAAAAATGAACTGCACCACGTAGAGAATTTTTCAATATCTTATAAATAGAAAAAATTGCGAATAAATCATAAAGTAATATTGAAATGGAGAAGAACTCGTTGTCTTGCAGTAGAGTATCGGCTCGGCTAGTAGTGCACCAAATTGCGGAGCTCCAACTTACCGCACCGCTCCAAAAAAGTGCTACAAAGTTTTATAACCAGGCCCCGATATTTCCTCCAGATTCGCTCTAAAATTAGTGAGCGGCTCCTTCGGCAGGTACTTTGTCCTTGTGTAGTAGTGGAGAAGCCCCTGTAAGTATACAATAGTAGTAATCGTGCATAGCAACCATCAACAAAAAATTGCGTAGGCGGTGTGCGGCCACCCTTAACAACTTTTCATTAAATACATCCCAATTCAAATAACTTATCATTAGAAATCAAGTCACAATGTATACTGTGCCATTTTATGTCAAAAGAAAATGCTCAGAGTTTCATACAGACTATGGGAGCCCTGGGATTTCCTCCTCCCCCCCCCCTAAATTTTTTTACCCTGACTGAAATTTTTTTTATCTGTAGAATAAAATTAAAAAAAGGCTAATGTAATGGAATTTAAAGTATAATAGTATGGCGTGTAAATTACCCATTCAGAAATATATGGGGAGTATGCTCTCTATGAAAGGTTTATAGAGGTTTTCTGTCAAACAGTTTAAGGTTTGTGGTGAATCAGGGGTGTTGTATAGGGGCGGACATTAAACTGGCAAATTATTACTTAGGACATTTTGAGGCTGGCACTACTTGAGCCATTATTAATCTCACTTTACATGGCCTGGTTTATAGAGTGATGTTCATGAGTACGTTTAATCAAATAAAGTATGTCCACAATTTTCTAAAGCTTCAAGCAGTCAATGCTTAGAAAGTTTGCAGTAAATGTTGTAAATCTTTCAGATAAGTTACGTCACGGTTACAAGTGTGTTCTCACTTCACATGATCTTGCTGCATGCTTTTCTTTTGTCATGTTAATGCATGATTACTCAGCTGGAGACACTGTAGCTAACTTCCTTATAATTATTTCAGTCATGGGATTACCAGCTTCAATCCTGTCAGACCAAGTTCAAAACTATGTATCCAGAACAATGGACAAACTGTCCACTTCAAATGAAATGAAATACCAACATCTCACCCTGATACAATCCAAGCATCCCAGTGCCTGTCATTATTGAAAGTAAAAAAATATTTTGGCTTGAAAATGTACCAGCTACATTCCAGTCGCTGATGCAAACTGTTTCATTACACCTTGAAGATTTTAGCTCAATATTATATTGATGATGTAATAGATTATTTTCTAACTCTTGGTTGGAGCATATTAGTTACTTAAATTCTGCTTAGTCTCTCCTTAATTAACATGTTGGGTTAACTGTAAATTCCGAAATATCTCGGGGCTTTTTGGTATAATATTGTTGATAATTGCTCAGTATCTATTCAGGATGCTCGTATCTACCAGTTTTCATAATTTGTACACCCAAAGACCATCCATCACTTCATTGGATTAGCCAACTACTACCAGGAATTCAAATCTGGTTTTGCTGATATGAGTATACCACTGACTGAACATTCAAAACGTTCTTCAGCTACTACAATTGTACAAATGAATGACATGAGCAATTGTATTTGTAATATCATTTCAGAAACTTGTGCTTTCATCATTTTATTTGTTCCACTTGATTCTGAATTTTTTTTCAGTCTACTGTGATGCCTCCATTTGTGGTGTGGGTGGGGCACTTGTGTGTATAGGAACAATGCCTGGAAGCCAATTGCTTTATAGAGAAGAACTATTCAGTCAGAGAAATTTAGGCTTTACCAATGATTCGCTCCATTAAGAATTTTTCATTGGCTGATCATAAAGCTCTCACTGACCTTTATAACTCGCAGTACCTTAGCAACTGGTTGTGGCGATAAGAGGAGAAACTTTCTCGACTACAACTTGAGCATCCAACATGTAGAGGGAAAAAGAAGACTCACTCTCAAACTCTCTTTTCCACCTGGGATGACATTAGAATGACTACCTACAGTCAAGCTCAGCGAGAGGACATGTGGTGAAATAATCAACCACACCTTTTAGAGAAAACTCACATGTTCACTCAGCTAAGTTTTCATCCACTAATTGTAATCTGAACATTTTAATTGATGTATGTTATTTCCTTTCACTCCCTTTTCGCTTTGCACATCACCTTTGCATTGCATTAATTTAGGTAGTTAACATTATTTTGGCTGTCTGTGCTTTTTGTTGTTAGATGTAGTGTATTATACAAAGAGCTGTCCAATCAACCACTCGTAGGCCTACCTGAAGCTATGACTTGGACAGCCAGCCTGAACTCTGGTTACAGCTTCATTCTACCTGCCTGTGGTCAATTCTCCAGTCAACAGAATTAAAAATATTTGGTCACCACCGGGAATCGAACCCATGACCGCTTGTATAGCACACAAACACTCTGCCACTGAGCTACGACAACCACCCGGCAAACAAACACTCCAATTCTGTATTTATACTGTTAAGGGGTACTGCTATGCTATAGTCTCACTCTCAACAGACCAACAAAATTTCTCTTGTTACCCCCTCACCTGGAAAGTACGTCTGCCAGAATTGGTCAAAGGCTATTCAAAGAATGATATTTGGAACATGGGTGAGACTGTACTGCGTTGTTTTTTGTACTCTAACAGATCATGGTTTTGCCCAAAATAGTCATACCAGCAAAGGTGAAAAAAAATCCAAACAAAAAGGTCACAATTGCTTTTTTGTGTCTGCTTCAGGTAATAAAGAAAAACCTGCTTTTATTTGGAATCAGAGAATCCTCGTTGCTTGTGTGGCTTTGATAAATTTTCATTTACTTGTCGTATACTATAGCTACCCAACATAAGGCCTGGATGCTTGGAGAAATTCTCACAGATATCCTCATTAAGCTTAATCCAAGATTGATTACATCAAATCGAAATATTCTATATTGATGGATAATGCTGGTTGCCATCCTTAAGAATTAGTCTAAAGGTTTATCTTTCTCACATCAAATACAACTGTACGCTTGAAAACCTCTAGACACCTTGGAATTATTCAGACTTTTAAAGCTTATTGTAGCGAGTGTGATTCTTAACTCATGTTGTGTCAAAGATTGACGCTTGTGAACTTGCTACTGATGTGGTTAAGTCCGTTAACGTTTTGGTTGATCTTAGGTGAGTTGCCCTATATAGCATGGGAGGAAGTGAAACTAGAAGTATTAACTTGTCTTCATTATTTATATTTGTTAAAATCCAGCTGCTCAAGAGATTCGAGATATTCCTGTCGAGTGTAAAACTTAAGAATGGCTACCAATGAAAGGGAACTGTGGCAATGCTAAATGATCATGTGACCTCATGTGAGTGCGAGGTTGTGTCTTGCAGTACAGCTATGAATTGAGTTAATGTTTCTGTTGTGTAATTTTTAATTTAGCTAAATGAGGGTTATTCCTCTTTTAACTTACCAAGTTTTTCTATTATCCCAGGGAAAAAGCCAAGGGATAACCAGAAATGAGTGAGCTCATGGATAGCTAGACACACACATACACATATACTACAAAAAACAACAACAACAACAACAACCAAAAACATGTGCATATTTTTCACAGCCAGTTACTGTTCTCATTATAGTTGTCTTCATGACAATAAATGTCATTTTATATTGTATGAAATTTTCTTTCACACAGCTGGTAAATCATTTAACCTTTCCTGTCATCATGACCAACTATAAGGGAAGATATAGATCACAGTGTAATTCCTATTAGTTAAATAGCCACAACCTCCAGATTCATAGTGACCAATAAATGATTATGTATATTATGACCTAGACATTTAAAGGCAGGAAATCAAATTACTCAATGTTCCCTGTACCCCTAATTCTATGGCAAATTACTTAGAACATGTGCAAATACAATTATAGAGCTAATAGTACAATGTCAAGGGCATGTGTTTAACACTGAGCTGATTACTTGAGGAGTTAAACACTAGTGCTTGTGCGCTATACAAGCGGTCCTGGGTTCGATTCCCAGTGGCGACCAAATATTTTTAATTCTGTATTGTTTGAAAAGGCTGTGAAAGAGAGAGAATACATCTAATGAGTAAAAGAAGGCTGAGAAAGAAATTATAAAGTGATAAATTAGATGAAGAAAAATTGCAACAAATAATGAGAATTTTTGAAAAAAAAAGAGAAATTTTGTTGGTCTGTTGAGAGTGAGACTATAGCATAGCAGTATCGCTTAACAGTATAAATACAGAATTGGAGTGTTTGTTCGCCGGGTGGTTGTCGTAGCTCAGTGGCAGAGTGTTTGTGTGCTATACAAGCGGTCATGGGTTAGATTCCCGGTGGTGACCAAATATTTTTAATTCTGTATTGTTTAAAACGCCTGTGAAAGAGAGAGAATACATCTAACTATATGGTAGTAACTGGAGAAGTGACCACAGGCAGGTAAAATGAAGCTGTAACCAGAGTTCAGGCAGGCTGTCCAAGCAAGGTCCTAGCTTCAGGTAGGCCTACAAGTGGTTGATTGGACAGCTCTTTGTGTGGATTTTAATAATATACTATATCTAACAACAAAAAGCACAGACAGCCAAAATAGTGTTAACTACCTAAATTAATGCAATGCAAAAGGAAATAACATACATCAATTAAAATGTTCAGATTACAATTAGTGGATGGAAACTTAGCTGAGTGAACATGAGAGTTTTCTCTAAAAGGTGTGGTTGATTATTTCACCACATGTCCTCTCACTGAGCTTGACTGTAGGTAGTCATTCTAATGTCATCCCAGGTGGAAAAGAGAGTCTGAGAGTGAGTCTTCTTTTTCCCTCTACATGTTGGATGCTCAAGTTGTAGTCGAGAAAGTTTCTCCTCTTATCGCCACAACCAGTTGCTAAGGTACTGCGAGTTATAAAGGTCAGTGAGAGCTTTATGATCAGCCAATGAAAAATTCTTAATGGAGCGAATCATTGGTAAAGCCTAAATTTCTCTGACTGAATAGTTCTTCTCTATAAAGCAATTGGCTTCCAGGCATTGTTCCTATACACACAAGTGCCCCACCCACACCACAAATGGAAGCATCACAGTAGACTGAAAAAATTCAGAATCAAGTAGAACAAATAAAATGGTGAAAGCACAAGTTTCTGAAATGATATTACAAATACAATTGCTCATGTCATTCATTTGTACAATTGTAGTAGCTGAAGAACGTTTTGAATGTTCAGTCAGTGGTATACTCATATCAGCAAAACCAGATTTGAATTCCTGGTAGTAGTTGGCTAATCCAATGAAGTGATGGATGGTCTTTGGGTGTACAAATTATGAAAACTGGTAGATAGGAGCATCCTGAATAGATACTGAGCAATTATCAACAATATTATACCAAAAAGCCCCGAGATATTTCGGAATTTACAGTTAACCCAACATGTTAATTAAGGAGAGACTAAGCAGAATTTAAGCAGCTAATATGCTCCAACCAAGAGTTAGAAAATATTATTACATCATCAATATAATATTGAGCTAAAATCTTCAAGGTGTAGTGAAACAGTTTGCATCAGCAGCTGGAATGCAGCTGGTACATTTTTAAGCCAAAATATTTTTTTACTTTCAATAATGACAGGCACTGGGATGCTTGGATTGTATCAGGGTGAGGTGTCGGTATTTCATTTCATTTGAAGTGGACAGTTTGTCCATTGTTCTGGATACATAGTTTTGAACTTGGTCTGACAGGATTGAAGCTGGTAATCCCATGACTGAAATAATTATAAGGAAGTTAGCTACAGTGTCTTCAGCTGAGTAATCATGCATTAACATGACAAAAGAAAAGCATGCAGCAAGGTCATGTGAAGTGAGAACACATTTGTAACCGTGACGTAACTTATCTAAAAGACTTACAACATTTACTGCAAACTTTCTAAGCATTGACAGCTTGAAGCTTTAGAAAATTGTGGACATACTTTATTTGATTAAATGTACTCATGAACATCACTCTATAAACCAGGCCATGTAAAGTGAAGATTAATAATGGCTCGAGTAGTGCCAGTCCTGAGTAATAATTTGCCAGTTTAATGTCTGCATTTCACAAGGGTTCAGGTAAGATAACTACCACATGAGTACCCCTGCCATGATTGGTAGTTAAACACATCAAATAAAATCCAAAGAGAAACATTTCTTATCCCATTATTTCATGGATGGTGAAGAAGTAAGAGATTGTGGGTGTGTCTTTAATAGATAGAGTCAAGTTTGTACATTCTGTAATAACTTGGCTTAGCACGCGAAGAAGCGCGAGAACCTGTCTGATACTTTTCATGAATTTCAAAGAATGACTAAAGTTACAAAAGGAATCAACTAATATATGGTGTACTCAAAACCATGTTGTTTATGCATGCATTAGCTATGAAAGAGTTATTAATTGGTGTGAAGTGGTACATGAATGAAGTGACAAGATGTGTTACAGTCGATATGTCTCTGATTCCTAAGCCGTTACCACACATTCCTTTGAACTGCCATTCCTTTACTAAAACTCAGGTTACATACAAATACTTACATATACATGCACACACACATACATGCATACATAAATACATTCACACTTACATACATGGATGCACACATATCTATATGCATGCATTCATTCATCTATCCATTAAAATTGTTCTAAAATGTAGCTAGGCTATTTCGGCTCTGTGGGCCTTCTAGTGACTATAAAAAATCAAAAGACCTGGCAGCTTAAATACTGCCTTGGGACAGGCAAAGGATGATTGTGTGTGTGTGTGTGTGTGTGTGTGTGTGTGTGTGTGTGACCATCCTCAGGGTTATTTTCTAAATATATTCATAGTTATGATAACTTTTATACTTGCCACTTGGGGTTGGGTGTGTCAGAAATAGGTTACATTCCTATCATCAGCTATAATGGCCGCCAATGTATGTGAGTTTGACTTCATTAGTGAACCTTGCGATAAACTAAAATGCCTCATCTGCTTGGAGGTTGCTAAGGATCCCAAACAACATGACAAATGTGGCAAAGTATTTTGCAGTGAGTGTATAGAGAAAGTCAAAGGCAAACCTTGTCCAGCTTGTAAGACCCAGCAACCCAACTACTTCACAGACACAAGAGGTATCTATAGCTATTGTGTTTTAACTGGTCTTCATATTATTTATATTTGTTAAATTCCAGCTGCTCAAGAGATTCGAGATATTCCTGTCAAGTGTAAAAATTCTAAGAATGGCTGCTCATGGAAGGGAACCGTGGCAACATTGGTGGATCATGTGACCTCATGTGAGTGTGAGGTTGTGTCGTGCAAGTACAGCTATGTAGGCTGTGCTGCTAAGAAGATGAAGAAGGATATCAAGAAACACGAGGAAGAAGATGACAAGCACCACCTCCATCTTGCTCTACAAAGTGTGGCAATACCTACACTGTCTCACGGAGAAAGCATAGTCTTCAAAATTACAGACTATAGCCTCAAGAGACGTAACAATGAAGTATTTACTTGTGATCCTTTTTACACCCACACCAATGGCTATAAGATGTGTGTGAAGGTGTTCCTCAATGGCACTGAATCAGGTGCAGGAACACATGTGTCTGTAGCAACATGTCTACTGCAGGGGCCATTTGACATGTATTTAAAATGGCCATTTACATGGACTATTAAGGTTGAAGCTCTCAACCAATTTCGTGATACTGGCAATATATTCCGTGACTTTAAGCGTAATGTTGACCAGGGCGGTGGGCAATGTTTTAAAGAGCAATTTCTTTCACACGAATACATTTCCAAGGATCCAAAAATATTGAATAATGATACCATGTACTTCAGAGTTATGATACCAAACAGAGATTATCTGCCTTGGCTGGAATGTGGTAAACAGATCAACAAGAAGTTAGCGAAAGAAAGCTATCAATATGCTAATAAGGAACCTCTGGTTTTTAAAGTTACAGATTACCAAATGTTGAAGAAATCAGACTTATACTATAAATCCACATTTTTCTCAGCTCCTTGTGGCTATCATATGGGTATATTGGTAATTTGTAATGGCTATGATAATGGATATGGCTCACATGTGTCTGTGGCTATTGAATTAGAAGAAGGGCCTTATGACAAAATACTATCCTGGCCTTTTCAAGGAACAGTCAAGATTGAATTACTCAATCAATTAGCAAATGATTACCACTGCAGCCTTATTCTAGAACTCACAAAAGAAGAAGGTCTTAATAGTGGGGAAATGTATTATGATGCCAAATTCATAAGGCAAGATCAACTTCAAGGTCATGGTAACCAGCAGTTTTTAATGGATGACACTCTGTATTTCAGATTTAGCGTGTCAACTGTTTCCATGCCTAAACCTTGGCTAGTCTGTACAGATTCTTAAAGTTTTGTATCACATCCAGTGATGTGGAAGGCACTAGACCATTCTAGAACCTACAAAAATATAGTGGAATTTTATACACAGCATCACATGTTCATCACGAACTGTACATGTTTACCACATTCCAGAACATACATTACATATATAAGTCACTGCACCCACCATATAGCTGTCGTTGCTAATTCATGTTAGTTGTTGTATTCAGAGTTAGCTAGAGTTAGTGATTTGTGAGCCATCAGTCATTTATTTTCTATTCATAGTTTGTGTGTAACAATTTGATTCTATTGATTTTTAAGTCCTAATATTCCAAAAATATTAAATTATTTGAATTATGTTAACTGTATCATCATGAGAATTGAATGGAGTCCTAATTAGACAACTAGACCCTCTGAGAATAGATAAGAATCCATGTGGCAATCGACAACCATCACAAGCCTGCTTTGCGTTGTTCATCCATATACATGCATGTGCTAAGTGTTACAACATCACTTTAAGTGGCACACTTCCTGCACACATGTGCCTGTATCAGGGACAACATAAGGACAAAAGCTAAAAGAGCCTTTTAATAGGGGATTTGCATGATGACATCGCGTAACATCCTACCACGCCCACCGATGGTATCACTGCACACCGTGTCCCATTGAAAATGTATTAGTTTTGCTGACCGCTTAGTCTATTTTTTGCTGTAGCACCAGCGCCAGGCTGCACAGAGCTTCCAAATTACAGGAATAGCTTTACTATGAAATTTACTAACTGCTGATAGCAAAAGTTTAGGATTTTCAGCCCTGGCTATTGGAATTCCTGGGAGTGAAATTTGGTGATGGTTATCTAACCACCCTACTTCTTCTTGGAACGCCTTGAAAACTGAGACTGGCTGGTTTTTCTCAGAATTCTATAGCCTGGTGGTGGCCTGCCTATTGTGCTGTGGATTTTCTTAGAAGTAACCTGATTGTGGTGAAGTTATCATCTCCATAAACTAGTCAGGAGACATAAATGCAACCACCTGTCTGACAGACTCAAACTCTGGCAGAAATACCATTTATAAAAGCAAGTAGCTATAGTTGAACATCTTACTCTCAGTCAGCTTCATGTTGTGAAGTTGAGATAGATAAAAGGTATGTATTTGCTAGCAAATATTGGCAACTTAAAAGAAAGGTAAGCAAAATGGTATGTAGCTAAACAACAGCCTCGCGATACTGTGACTTGTGACAAAGTTAAGAGGTCTAAGACATACTTCCTAAATTGAATATATATAGATCCAGATAGTTGTCTTTGAGAGTCAAGGTACAAACGAAAAACAAGAAAAAATATTTACCACAATTTTGCTAACTCCATTACTAGCTATCAGAAGTTTGGACATTGAATTAGCATTAACAGGTTTTTCTCTTAGTGCACTCAATTATTGGTCCACCAATTTGATTCACTTCATAGTATTTTATTATGATTATCATCATCATTATCACCCGCAGTAATAAATTTTCTCACAAAGCGTGTGGGACTGTTGTATATCTATGGACTGTATCAGTAATAATGTCCTGTTTGCTAGTTTTTAACTAGAATTTATATGTCCCTTCACCATTTTTTTTACCTCTTCAACAGGTAGCTAGCTAATGGCATTACTTAACTCCACAGTAGGTGGGTTATTTTAGGTACTTAATGCATGGACATTAATGTCCTGCAGAACTGGCAGAACTATTGCTTTCATGTTTTACACTGTGGTTAAACTGTAACTAAGCAATCAAAGAAAATGAATACATATTGAACTAAGGGGAGAAAGATAATTAAAATAAACATAAAAACATACTCAATCTAAATAAAGTAAACTTGATCAGTAATAAGAGGCAATATTAATTGTAGGCTTGCCAATTCTCCACTGCCGTCCCTGTAGCAATGCTTTTTGTTACAATATCCTCCACAAAGATATTCAAGAGTTCTTCCACATTGTGGAGCAAAACAGCTGATGATACAAATCCTATCTTTTTAGAAATTAATCATTTCTTTCTCATCAGTTTATCCTTAGGAAAGTTATGAAATGATCACCATGTTGTTCTTTCTTCTGTTATCTTAGCATTCAGGAACAAAGCAATCTCTTTTTCTAATTCTCTTGTAAGACTCACCAATCCCTCCAGAGAAATTAGTATCTTCACCACAATCAGCTTCTAAGAAGCAGGCCACCCCCAGGCTATAGAATTCTGAGAAAAACCAGCCAGTCTCAGTTTTCAAGGTGAGTAGGATATTACGTGATGTCATCATGCAAATCCCCTATTGTGTTAATAGAACTATTGGCAGAGAACTATATACATTCTTCATACACAAAGTGTGTGACAATGTTTAGCGTGGAAAATTAAATATCATAAATAATATCGCTTACTAACATCTTAGTAATGAATGCGTAAAAGAAACTCATTCTAGCTACTTCAGAAATAGTGTTTCCTTCGGCAATACTGTGGGTTGACTAGAATGTGGAGAATGGGTGTGTTCAATGATATGTGCAAACAACAGATGTCTTCACAATCAAATCAAGGAATATAATTGTCTTCTATCACAACAAAATGACTATGATCACTATTCCTATCTTGTCATATCCTTTATATGTCAGAATCTTACTATCCAACAAGAACCTACTAAGGACTGCGAAATTGCATGAGAAGGACCAGCCATGGACAAAGAAACAGAGTCTTTAAAAGCCAATGGTGTCTGAGAAGTGCCTACACTACTGCCAGGAAAACTAGTTGTGGGTTCAAAATGAGTGTTGTACAAAGAAGACAACCGGTGATGGGAGAGATTTCGGAGATACAAGGCCAAGGATTTAATCAACAAAGAAGAAGGTAAGTGACTTAAAGACAATTGAAACATCGATCCAGAAAGCAATCTTATGAAGGTTTATAAACAGATAGTGAGGGTGGGAAGGCATTTCTCTGGAGGGGGCAACTCTGTTCTAAGTAGGAAATAACTATATTTATGGGGGGAGAACTATGCTTAAGTGGAGCCGATATTATTGAGTAGGCCATAATATAACAGATTTGGCCTGCAACAGAAAGTGTCATGTCATCCTTGCTAAAGGATATTCTTAAAAAAGCAGCCATTGCAAATTAGCTGGCTGCAATGCAATGATTGCCTTGCAGTTCATGGATTCAAACAGATAATTTCTTAGTTATGTTTGCAAAATTGTTACCAAAGTCAGAACTTTTGTGAAATTTGAAGAACAGCCTCGGCTATAACCTTACTCTTAGTGAACTTTCTTGCAAGTCATGCAATTGATAGGCAATAATAAGAAATTAGTTTGACTATATGGAACTAGGAGGTGTGAGGGTACAAATCTGTGTTGCTCATGACAAACAATAGTTGTGATCCAGACACACTACTCAAAATGACTCCCTTCCCTGCAAGTTGCAGTGGTGGATCCAGTAGGGTTCAACTTGGTGCATCTAAACCCCCCCCCCCCCCCCATTATTCGTAATTCTTCTCTGTCATGTATTCATTTGTGTGATATTCAGCAATTTTATAATTTGGACATCATATCTTTTGTTACAAATCTATCATTATCACTGTAAAATCTTTAATTTATAATATCTCAAATAATTAGGTGAGCATACTTATCACTGAAAAACTAAACCCCCTTTTGAAGTCTCTAGATTTGCCACTGAATTGCACTTCAGGCAGGGTACACCTAAATGTAGCATCAAAAAGCTAGGATAGAATACACCTCACTTTGTGAACATTGTAAGAATGACAAAGTTGACAATCTGGCTTACAATTCATCAAGAGCATATGCAGTGGGATTCTGAAGAACCCCCTTTCAAATTGATTATATTCATGAGTCAACACAATCAAAGTGTGCAGATATATTTGTGTGTTTTACGACAAGAGCTATACACCAAGAATTCTATACAGACCTCTCCTCAGAAAGATTCCTGGCTTTGTTTTATATATATTAGGTGACCCCCTCGCACTTTGTTTTCTGGCAATGGTTCCAACTGTATTAGAGCCAAGTCAGAGTTGGAAGAAGTTCAAATGGGAGTCAGAGCATAACACTCTCTCTCTCATTTTGGGTATACTGATAAAACAATTCAGAACCACTTAATTCCCCCAAGGGTGCCCCATTTTGGCTGGTTATGGGAAGCTGGGTACATGCAATGAAGATACTGCTGAAGAAACAGCTGAAGCCCCAAGCTGCTCTCACATGAAGAACTATCTACAATCCCAACAGATGATGTGGAAGTTATACTCAATTCTAGACCCTTTCTTCCACTAGATGCCATTGCCTGGCATTTCATTAATTAGACTTTTGAAAGCCCATTCTTCTGTCTACATGGACATAAATACCAAGATTGCAGTGCACAAGCAATGAAATAGTATTTATTGTTTGTCTCATGATAATTGGATAAAGTGGTAAACGTGAAATCACTCTGCCAGAGTTAATTGGCAACATCCTCATCGTAATTTCTCTTCTAATTATGTAGTCATAGTAAAACAAAACACATGGCTTATGGCAAAGGTACTGAAGACTTATCTTGAGACATGAAAAAGTACAAAGTGTAGACCTCCTGGACCGATTAATTTCGAGATCAACCAGAGCCCTTAGAGTATGTCCAGACTGGACTGAAAACACTGTTTTACCTAATTTAATTTCATGTTTATCACATCAACGTTCACTACCAATGTACCATTTTCATAGCTCCACCCAGTTCAGATATACTCGGCTTCAGTTAAATTCACAATATTTAAGTCATCCTCACTCTTTGTCATATATATTGATAAATCTACAAGAACCACTCTCGGAAACACTTGTGCAAGCATTTGAGTGTGCCCCACTACATGATACAAGAAGGCTGGTCCCTCAACTGAACAAAGGAAGTTCTACCTTGTGCTGTGGCCCAGAGTTGTGCCTGCTATTGCCACACATCGTATAAAAATTTCTTTTCCCTAGTATCAGCCCTTTCTTTCAAGAATAGTATACAGAAGCAAGAGAGATTGAGGCATATCTATAATAGATTAGTATTTAGAATCAAATATGCACATTCCTTATGACATTGCCATTCCTTCACTGCACATTTGTATTCATGAATACATATATACACACACACACATACGTACATACATACATACATGCATACATGCATGCATACATACATACATACATACATAAATACATACACACACATACATATATACTATATACATACACACACATACATAAATACATATACACACATACATACATACATACATACATACATACAGAGTTGTGCCTGCTATTGCCTCACATTATATAAACATTTCTTTTCCCTGTATGCACATTCCTTTTTATATACTATTCTTTCAAGAATAGTATACAGAAGTAAGAGAGATTGAGGCATGTCTGTAATAGATTAGTATTTAGAATCAAGTATGCACATTCCTTATGGCATTTCCATTCCTTCACTACATGTTGTATTCATACATACATACATACATACATACGTACATATATACACACATACATACATACATATATACATACATACTATACATGCATACATACATACATACATACATACATATAATACATACATACATACATACATACATACATACATACATACATACAGAGTTGCCTAGTCATGTTATTTCCCACAAAAATACTGACTCCATAGTGGTAACTACTACTCTACTCTAGAAAATGCTGTCCCATCTGTTCTGGGGAGTGACAGGGTAGTTGTGGTTACCACAGTTTTAACGTATATCTATATTGTATTCATAGCCAGTTCACTCTATAAGGTTTAAGTACAGTGACTGCTGATACAGATAACTGGTGAGGTTGGGTGTGGTTAGCAGTGTGCATTCAGTTAAATGGCTGCCAGTGTCTGTGAGTTTGACTTCATTAGTGAACCTTGTGATAAGCTGAAGTGCCTCATCTGCCTGGATGTTGCTAAGGAACCCAAACAACATGACAAATGTGGCAAAGTATTCTGCAGTGAGTGTATAGAGAAAGTCAAAGGCAAACCTTGTCCAGCTTGTAAGACCCAGAAACCAAACTACTTCACAGACACAAGAGGTATCTATAGCTATTGTGTTTTAACTTGTCTTCATATTTATATTTGTTAAATTCCAGCTGCTCAAGAGATTCGAGATATTCCTGTCAAGTGTAAAAATTCTAAGAATGGCTGCTCATGGAAGGGAACTGTGGCAACACTGGTACATCATGTGACCTCATGTAAATGTGAGGTTGTGTCGTGCAAGTACAGCTATGTAGGCTGTCATGTTAAGAAGATGAAGAAGGATATCAAGAAACACGAGGAAGAAGATGACAAGCACCACCTCCATCTTGCTCTACAAAGTGTGGCAATACCTACATTGTCTCACGGAGAAAGCATAGTCTTCAAAATTACAGACTGTAGCCTAAAAAAACAGAACAATGAGGTATTTACTTGTGATCCTTTTTACACCCACACCAATGGTTATAAGATGTGTGTGAAGGTGTTCCTCAATGGCACTGAATCAGGTGCAGGCACACATGTGTCTGTAGCAACATGTCTACTACAGGGACCATTTGACAAGTATTTAAAATGGCCATTTACATGGACTATTAGGGTTGACACTCTAAACCAATTTCGTGATACCGGCAATGTATTCTGTGAATTTAAGTGTAATGTTGACCAGAGTGATGGTGGGCAGTATTTTGTAGAGCATTTTCTTTCACACGAATACATTTCCCAAAATCCAGCAATATTGAACAATGATAGTATGTACTTCAGAGTTATGATAACAAACAGAGATTATCTGCCATGGCTGGAATGTGGTAAACAGATCAACAGAAAATTAGCTAAAGAATGTTATCGATACGCTAATAAGAAACCCATGATTTTTAAAATTTCAGACTACCTAATGTTGAATAAATCAGGCAAAATCTTTACATACTCATTTTTCTCTGCTCCTTGTGGTTACAGTATGAGTATATTGGTATATTGTAATGGGTTGAACAATGGATATGGCTCACATGTGTCTGTGGCTATTGAATTAGAAGAAGGGCCTTATGACAAAATACTATCCTGGCCTTTTCAAGGAACAGTCAAGATTGAATTACTCAATCAATTAGCAAATGATTACCACTGCAGCCTTATTCTAGAACTCACAAAAGAAGAAGGTCTTAATAGTGGGGAAATGTATTATGATACCAAATTCATAAGGCAAGATCAACTTCAAGGTCATGGTAACCAGCAGTTTTTAATGGATGACACTCTGTATTTCAGATTTAGCGTGTCAACTGTTTCCATGCCTAAACCTTGGCTAGTCTGTACAGATTCTTAAGTTTTGTAATCACAGCCGTGATATTGAGCCTAACAATAATATGTTGGAATTTTGTACACAGATCACATATCAGCACGAAATGCACAATTCACCACATTCAGAACAGACATTACCATATATAAGTCACTTGCACACACCATAAGCTTTCGTTTGTAATTCATGTTAGTTGGTATCAGAGTTAGCTAGAGTTGAGAGTGAGTTAGTGATTTGGAGCCATCAGTCATGTATTTTCATTCATAGGTCATGAGTAGTAATTTGAGTCTATGATATTTTAAATCTAAAATTTCACTTATTTCAAATTACTTGAATTTTTAACTCATCACAGAATTGGTATCAGACAGCAACCATATTTTGTAATATCTAATAGATGTCTTTGGAAAAAACCCCCCAAAAAAAAAAAAAAAAAAAAAACAAAAGTAACATCAGTTGACACATCTTGAAAAACAAACAATAAAAAAAATGAATGACTATAAATTTAGGAAACGTGATCAACGTGCTGTAGAAGACCAGAGAGGAAAGAGAAAGGAGAGTGTGTGCTCATGAGCAATTTCAAGTGATGGAAAATCAAGGGGTGAAGAAGAAACCAGAGGGTATTATAGTCAAAAATCTACTATCCACAAGAAACCTACTAAGGAACTGTGAAAGTGCATGAGAAGAGGACCAGCCATGGACAAGGAAACAGAGTCTTTCTTAAAATGCCAATGGTGTCGGGGAACTACTGCTAAATACGCCAGGAAAACTAGTTGTGGGTTCAAAAATGAGTGTTGTGCAAAGAAGAAGACTGGTGATTGATGGCGAGGAGAGCGGAAGGTACAAAGCCAAGGATACATAGACAAAGAAGAGGGTGATAGTGACTTAAAGACAACTGAAAAAGCGATCCAGGGATTATGGAGACTAGCGAGGTGGGGGGGAGGAGGTGGGGGGGCGGGGGGGGGGGACATTACTTTAGAGGGGACAACTGTGTTCTAAGAGGCCATAATATACCAGATTTGGCCTGCAACAGAAAGAGTGTCATGTTATCCTTGCTAGAGGATATTCTTAAAACAGCCATTGCAAATTAGCTGGCTGCAATGCAATGATTGCCTTGCAGTTCGTGGATTCAAACGGATAATTTCTTGGTTATGTTTGCAAAATTGTTACCACAGTCAGAACTTTTGTGAAATTTGAAGAACAGCCTCGGCCATAACCTTACTCTTGGTGAACTTTCTTGGAAGTCATGCAATTGATAGGCAATAATAAGAAATTAGTTTGACTATATGGAGCTAGGATGTGTGAGGAAACAAATCTGTTTTGCTCATGACAAACAATAGTTGTGATCCAGACACACTACTCAAAATGACTCCCTTCCCTGTAAGTTGCAGTGGTGGATCCAGTAGGGTTCAACTTGGTTCATCT
>WLWD01002875.1_pt1 | contig 57910 bp, 44 predicted proteins | sample 6712731 | NCBI WGS metagenome assembly WLWD01 (sample SAMN12718690, study PRJNA576275) | sponge metagenome | isolation source: marine sponge | host: Mycale hentscheli | place: New Zealand: South Island, Marlborough, Capsize Point | collected 2014-11-01 | reverse complement strand
TGCTTTGAAAAGAGAGTAAGAAAAACAGGGCCAATTGGCTGAAGAAAAAAAGAGAGCTGGGGAGGGAAACCATGGATAAAACTACCTTATGCTACTGCTCTCCTAATTTGCACAAGTTAGTATGTCAGGCCCCACTGTGCGGCAGGGTACTAGCAGTAATGATGATAATATTATGATGATGATGATGATGATGATGATAATGATTGTCATCATTATTTCAGCTCTTGGAGTTGCGTGGGGAACTATCTAAGGTGATACAAGGTTGTAGCGATGCTGTTCAGTCATTAAGTCGTAGCTCGTCCCCTCCACTGGATGAGCCTCCCTATTACGAGGTGGAGCAGTTGTCCAGTCTGTCTGAGGCAGTGAGTTCCCTGGAAGACTCCCTCAGCCAGCACCAGTACTTGAAGGCTGTTCAAATCTTGCGTGTCGCTCGCAAACAGTGGAAGGGAGAGAAGGAGCTTGGCACGCTGGAAGAGGAAGACGATGTCGACTGCTTGTTCTTCATTTATGCAAGATATCTCTCAGATAGGCAAGAAGGTGAGACATGCGATGGTAGGAAATGCTTCATGACCTATCATGTGGTGACAGGCCTAATTGGATTTGTTATTTACTGTGTTTGTGTAGGTGTTCTCTGTGTTGCTGGTACTGATCATCGACTGTCTGAGGTCCATGCAAGACTAATGGCTCAGAATATCAGTCTGCATTCTTTGCTGGAGAGTCGGCCATTGAAGCAGCAGTCTCACAAGATACCTCACCACTAGAATTTTTTTTATTTATCTACATGGTCATTATTATTCAACGATGTTTTTCTCTCTGTGTCGTGCACATTTCATTCCGTCGTCTCCCGCAACTTAACTGATGCACTATAGACTTAGTAACATTACTAAAGTATATTCTGCACATTTTGAAAAACATAATTTATTTTTGGTTAAATCTTTATTTGTGTGTTACTTTCCTTTTCAAGTTTACTTTTTCTTTTGCCTTCACTACCTCCAATCACATGACAGACACATTTGTAGATACTAACAATTTGAGTTGGAGTATGGAATGAGTAAAGGAACAAAAGCAAGGTTTCTGTGAATTTTAACCATCCACATTATTATAAGCTAAACATTCTCATGAATATCATTATACTGCTTTTAAAATATTGTCATGAATATACTATTCAGTTGAGTTTCTAGTAACCAGTTTCAAGACCTGTTCTTTCTTGTCTGTCGTCATTATAATAGTAAACATATCTACCAGCCTAAATTTTGAGATGTGATATGGATAGCCAATTGGCTCTGTAATGAAGAGACCTAGTGATTTCTTTAGATGACCATATATTGCTTCACAATCTCTGAATTTTAAAATATTGTCATGAATATACTATTCAGTTGAGTTTCTAGTAACCAGTTTCAAGACCTGTTCTTTCTTGTCTGTCGTCATTATAATAGTAAACATATCTACCAGCCTAAATTTTGAGATGTGATATGGATAGCCAATTGGCTCTGTAATGAAGAGACCTAGTGATTTCTTTAGATGACCATATATTGCTTCACAATCTCTGAATTTTCGAACATACACAACAGTCTTTGGAAATAGAGTTCGTTTTTCTAATAGCTCAGAACATAAGGAATCAGCGAACTCTTGAATATTTATTAAAAGGTGATAGTGCAATTAAAGTAGGTTTTCTCATAGATAATTTCTTAGTAACTATGGAAAGTGTTTCTTCTGTAGCTGTAGCAGTTAGTGCCATCACTTGGACATTTCCAGATATAAGGCTGCGCAGATCTCCGATTTCTCCAAACACTCTTCTAAACTTGTCACCCCATAACTTCACACAGTGTGCCTCATCTACGACAAGTGCTACAAGTTCATCTCTGTAAGGCTGTGACAGTAGCATATTTCTGTACAACGGGTTCTCCAGAATGCTTTCTGGAGTAATGAATACCAGCTGAACTGCACCATTTAAAATCTTCCTTGTGATATTTGAATCAGCTTGCTGTCCACTTACAAACTCTGAGGCTATTCCTTTAAGTGTATATTTGTTTCGCTGATCCATCATCAGAGATGTCAGGGGACTGATGCACAATACAATACTTCCGCGTGTACACTTTAAAGAACATAATTCTGAATTGTGATAGCTAAAGCAGCAAATTTCCATGCCCTTACCTCTGATTTTGTCAAAAACTAACGGAAGAATAGCATATATCAAAGACTTCCCATATCCAGTTGGCAGTGACACAAAAATATCACACCCCTCAATGAATACACAAATAGCTTCATTCTGTCACTTCAGACTAGTGTACCCTAGCAACTTAGCACAATCGAGAATCACGCTCTGTAAATCGTCCGCCATATCCATACCTCCGGCTTACAAAACGAGTGAACGATGAGATACAAATAATGCGCTCGTTTGTGCCGTTACGTCACGCATACTTCCGGTCAGGTATAAAAATGGGGTGAGACTAAAATTCGGACCGGACCGGACCTACGGACCGGGCTAAATTCGCGAAAATCTCGCGGACCACCAACGCGCATGTCCAAAACACGTTCTAGGTGGCGTCTCTTGCTCACTATTGTGCATGCAGTCAGCTAATCCAGTAGTCCGGATGCTACGCCGAGAAAAGCGAGAAGAAATGGGGAAGCCACTGCCACGTATTTGCAGAAATCTCACAACACAAGAAGTATTAAGTTATTTTAATAACTGCAGTACCTATTTGATTTCAGACAGTGTTGCTGTGAGACCTAAGGGTGGAGAATTGTTTCTGTATTCCTTATCTCAGGGCAATAAAGGTACAAATAGTACAGCTAAAGCCAATTGATTTTTATAATGATTGATTTTTTTCCTGGTAGATTGGAGAAGTGATGGGTATCGGTGGTTCCAAAATGGGACAAAATTAATTCCCAAGAAAAATCCCAGCATAAAAATTTTTTATTTTATTTGTGTTTTACCTACGGGAAGCGATTCTAGATTCAGAAAATTTGCATATTTTCTTGAAGATGATAAAGTTTCAGTTGTATTGGTACATTATTTAGGTAATGAAGAAATTGTAATTGATTTTCCACATGGAAATGCTCTTCATAAGCAGCCTTATTTCCGTACATGCCCTTCAATGCTAGACTCACTCAGGAAGAGGGCTGAATTCCCAGCAAATGTGTATAAAAATGTAATTTCATCAAGCAATGTTCAAAGCTGCGATTGGACAATGAAGCCTCGCAACACTAAGCAAATTTCAAATATGCAACAAAGTGAGCGTCAAAAGTCTAGATTATCTCATGATGCTCTCTACAATCTCCATGAACTGGCATATGACATCAGTCCATTTGTTATTTCAATAAAAACTTTTCCTGATGTTTTGATTGTATGTGGCCATAGCAGTTTGTTTGAAGAGCTAAATTCATTGCTTCAGGCTGAATCAGAATCTCCTCAACTTCTGTCATACGATACGACCTTCCAGCTCGGTGATTTTTATTTATCTGCTTTTTTATTCAGACATACCATTTTTTTCATCTTCACCAGTGATTCCCTGTTTGTTTCTATTACATGAAAGAAAATTTCAATCATGTCACGAAGAGCTCATGCGTGAAATTGCTTTACGTGTTCCACATTTAGTAAATGGACAAGCAGAAGTACCATTGGTTACTGATGAGGAATCTGGCATATATAAGGTAAGCTATTGTAGGTTTATAGAATAAAAGTTCTAAAAATTGATTGAAATGCTAAGATAACATACATAGGCAGAGTTTTCTCAGTTTGTACAGCCAGTATACAGTTATTTTGAAACTTCACACATTATGGACTCCTTGCCAAAATCCTCCTCTTAGATTATTGCTCATTTGTCCCCCATCACAGCTTTTTGTGGTAAAATGTTAGTATCTATCTAGTGATTATTTACATATACATACTATTGTGAGATGTGAAGTGATATTGTAACAATCGTGCATATAATACTTCATTATATAAAAAGCTATATAACATCTGCTTTTACATCAGGGGTCCTTTCTGAGTCCAATCATTGTAGCAATTGACTTGTTTTGTATGTATGTATGTATGTATGTATGCATGAATGTATGTGTGTATACTTATTATGTGAGTCAGTATACACTATGGAGAGATATTTCAAAAGCATAGTTATTTATTTTCATGAACTGAAGGCGAGTGAAAATGCATTAAGCGTGAGGTTAATATATTGTTTATTGTACACTAGACATTTTTCCAAAACAGTAAAAAAAATTGTGCTTCAAAGACTCATCGTCTAGATGTAACTTGGCCATACATCTAAAAATATAGTTGTCCAGAACTACTCTTGGTTATGTTGGAGCATTCAGCCAGACCCTTTACCTACCGCTACCGCTGGGAAATGGTCTGGTAACAATAGTACAAAGTACCAGTTCAATACCCTCCAGATGCCTCCAGATGCACCCGGTTCAGGAATATTTTGCGATAGAACGTATCGAAGATTCCTGGAAGCATTCAGCATTCAATATAGGAACATATTTAACGCTCGTGTGATGCAAGAAATCCAAGAAAAAGATCCTATGTACAATAAATATATGCGTGTTTTTGCATGTGTGTGTGAGTGCAAGCATGTATATGTATACAAGTACACCTATAACCTATTTATACTTTTATTATTCAATTCTTGATTTGTAAATGTATAAATACAAATACAGATGAGGAGTGAGGATATTGTCAATGGCCTGCAGATAGCCATGCATTCACCTGTTCACACACTCACACACACACACACACACACACACACAAATAGCTACAATGGCTTTCATGATACATACATACATACATACATACATACATACACACACACAGATTTACTTGTAATTATGGTTATTTTTATTTAAAAAAAAAAGAGTTTCAGAAGATAATTATAATCAATAACTATTTCATGTTGGTTAGATTGTTTGCATGTTATTTGTAATTCGGTGTTGTCCCAAACTGATTGTATAGGCAATTGGAAAGTATTTGCCAAAAGTAAGGAGAGTTCGTTGCTGTAACCATACCATCAATGCTGTTAAGAGATGGTTGAGGAACCATGGAGCTACGTCAATGGAAATTCATGTGTACATCAGCCACATTCGGGACCTTCTCAATCAGAGCAGCAGTGACAGTTATGAAAGAAAACTGAAGGAATTTGAGAGTTCTTGGAGCCAATCTTTTCATCAGTATTACATGGCTATGATTCATTCTGAGGTGAGTAAGGTCAATGCAATGCAATACTTATTGTGCATGTGTTGTACCATATGATATTAATTAATTAGGCATTGATTGTGTGTGTGTATTTATGAAGAGTATAATTGTATGAAGAGAATATTATTAAACGGTAGATAGTGGTTAGTATGTCTAGTGAGCTAAACTCACTGGCTAGCATTCTGCTTGTTGTTGATGATCTGGAGTAAGAACCAACACATCATGCCAAGCTTATGGGAGCCTGGTGGTTTGTACATTGCATGGGATGGTTAGCCACTAGGGTGAGTTAGTCTACTCAAAGCTAAGCAAGCTGATGGTGAGCCACAGAAGCTAGTCTACTCAAAGCTGAGCCAGGCTGACAGACCTTGCTGTTTTGTAGGCACAGGTTGGGGGGGTGGGGGTGGGGGTGATTAGTGGCCAGTTCACCCATAAGGGTTTGCAGGAGAGGGAGGAGGCACTGGTATGGTCACGATTCATTTTAACATATAAAACTTTCTTTCAACATGTACACATGTCATTGCCGTGTTGTGTAAAACAATTAACTTTGCTGTAGATGAAAACTTCACTTGGTAGGTTCATTTTAGAGCCTCTAAAAATCTATCATCCTTTCTCTGGTGTCACCAACAACATGTCTGAGAGTTTTAATGCTACTTTGAAGAGACTGCAAGGATGGAGGGAAGTTCCATTGGACACTATTGTGCTTACCTTGTACCATGTACAAGCATTTTTTCACAATGAAATTCAGAGAGGATTTATTGGTAAGCACATCATACTGAGTCTGTAACTCCTTCAAATACCATCTATGGTTTTTTTAAAGGGTCAAAGTGTTGTAAGGTGATTCTTATAAGTCAATGACATATAATATACTCATTTTACACTACTTGACCACATGCAATGTACGTATTTAATTCCATTCTCTCAAATCCAAAGTAGCATAGGTTTTCTATTCAAAATTTCAATATAAAGGTTAAATGAGATGTGATGCCAGTGTGGGTACCTTAATTATGGGGCGCAATGCATACTGCTTTTTGACTATTATGGTATAATAAACAGCCATCACTGTGCTGGAGAAAGTCCTAGGATGTTTCATAACGGAGTGAAATGAGTCAAGTAATACAATAGGTGGAGCCACATGAGTTTATCATAGAATATTGTTATGTACAGCTCCTTGTATTGGTGCTGTTGAAACACATTGCCAATAGATAATTATTTATACTATTAATAGGTTTTTATTCGCACTTCCTGCATTTAACAGGTGTAGGAGATTATAAGCTCTGTCCTAGGTTTTCCAAATGGACAAGGTCTCCACAAGATCTCCATTTCATCCAGACTTATTCTCAGGAAGAAATAGTGGAGATGGTTATGCTGAAGAAGAAACCTGACAAATCCACGTCTCTACCAAGCTGTGGTAAATTTATGAACATTCATAAGTCAAAATTACTATTTACTGGTAATTTAGATGAAGTGACAACTGATAACAACAACATGGATCATGAACTTCCATGTAGCAAGTCAGCAGGCCAGAGCAAGGTTAGTACATATTTATCAATAAATTAATGGGATGTAATATGAGGATGCTCTAAAGGGAGCACAATATTATAACCATATTAATAATTTGAAAAGACTACAATAAACAATGATAAATTTGGCTGATTTAAACTTTCATCATTATTTAGTATTGATTGATTGGCGAGCTAACTAATTGTGGGCGAGAGATTACTAGGAGTAACACATCAAAAATTGAGAATTATTTATTGTTTGTTTATGTATAATGTGGACGTGCCTATGTCATTTTGTACTCTGACCCTCACTTTTTGCGTTCGCTTTGTAGTTGTCATTAAACAGAACTTCGTAGTTAGCGATCTTCCATTATCATAGAGGAATTAGTTTGCATACCTCTTTGACTAACACGATCTGAATGTTGTGGGAGGCAATAGGTCTACAGACATATTGGAGTTCTAGCTGAGATAGGTCATACCATACACTCTACGCAACAAATAAACATCCTCCAAAGTAAAGAACAAAAGAAAAAGAAACTAAATGCAGGAAATTTATTATTGATTGTAGATATCAGTAATATGCAGGGAATTTAGCATCACAGTTAGGTCAACATGGAAGAATTTAACAAATACAGTTGGAAATTCAAGTCATTAAAACCTCAATCATGACTCTAGTTTGCTATTGTTGTTTTATATTTCTCATTTTGTTCGGAGGATGTTGACTGTTTTACTTGAAAATCCATTGTGGAATAGTCAAGTCAAGAAAGAGAACAGCTACTGTAACAATGTATATCTTGTGTTGATATTTCCAGTAAAATGTCTGTGTGTGCTGTACAGCTACTGCTTAGTTATAAAGCACAAAATACCTTAAACAAGAAGGTCACATAAAAGGGCTTGGCCGCAGGGACAGGTCTGTAAAGTAATTGCCCTCCCTCCTCCCTCTCTTAGATAGGGCCATTGTGGGAAGCAGGTTCGTAAGGGAGGTATTGCCGCGCACAGTCTCAGAGGAGCTCCTCACAAGTTACTCATGTACTGGCCGGCAATGTTGCTGCCACCAGAGTTCCACCCCGATCCAGTAGTCTGACAGATAGAGTTTTAAATCTATTATCAAAAAAAAGAAGGCACGAGGTAGAACTGAAGCAAAATGGCTGATACAACTATTTATATGACCATGAAGACCACACCTATTATGACGAGTACTGACACACGATGACACACACGAGCTAGACTTCCTGCACTGCAGCGTTTAGTTCGCACTACAGCACAGGCACACACATATGCACAATAAAACAAATGCATGACTAAAATATAGTTAAGTTTAAACGGTTCGATGTGGGCGTGGTCCGGCCACACCCGGTCTTGACTTTAGACCCAACCCACAGCCATGTTCTTGTAGTTATTGTGTTCTCACCCTGTGTGCACAATTTTCATACAATGTGTCTCACCTAATGGCCAAATGGGTATGTATTATTTTTTTACCACAGGTGTAGTAATCTTCATCTGTTACCATAATATTTTCCCCTCTTCCTTAGTTCATAAAATAATATGGTCCATTCAGACTTATCAGCAATATTTCATTCCAGTGCTATTAGATATCTCAATCATTTAATTAATAATGCATGAACTAAAACATTAAATAATTTCAGACAACTGTAGCAAATCAGTTGGTGTGCCACAATCCATCTCTCGGAACTTTTACAGTCAAAGGTACAAACGGAACGCCACATGCTGGGAAGTTGTTTCCAAGTGAGTCATGCTCTTGCCCTGCGACTTCTAGGTGCTACCATATCATAGCAGCACAATTAAGTATTGGATTAGCTAATCCAGGTGTCCAAAAAAAAGTTAATTTGACGCAGCTGAGAAGAAATATGCGTAGCCGATCAGAAAGAAAATCTGGACGCAAAGCTCCAAGGCCTGGTGATTATGAGGTAATACCTGCGCCAGACTCAACTGCATCCCAACAGGTTTGTGTATGGGAGGGACAATAAGTTAGAGTGTAAGGGAGAAACCACAGATTGCATTGGCAACATTATTTTGTTACACAGAGAATATATTTGCATAACATCAATGTACAGTAGAATGTCAGCAATCCAAACTTCACTTATTCGAACATTTCAGTTAACCAAACACCAAAAATTTAATAATGAAGACATAACGTATATCACTTGACCACGCCCTTTCATTCATACATTTTCAGTTATTTGAACATTTCAGTTATTCTAACACCTCTCTTGGTCCCAACGTGTTTGGATAACTGCCAATCTACTGTACTACTACACTGTTTAAACTAATGAGGATTGCAATGAAATGATAATTACATTATTAGAACTGACAGAGTGCATCTCATGTTGCTCTTATTTCCAATTAAGTTGATCAATTTGCATTAGCTATTAAGTTCAGTCATCTGTGTATTTTTCTAATGTTTATTTTGTTATGTTTACCAACTATCTTATTTTTAATTACACTCACATAGCTATTACATGTGGGTCTCTTTTATTCAAATATTTTCTTCTGATCTTGCATTATATTACCATTCTATAACACCACTACTTCTAGTTGTGTCCACCAGTTTCCATCATACCATTTCAGTTGTTATAGTGTGGGTCCTCAGTTAATCCTGACGACCCTATCTCTCTGTGGCCATTAGGAAATCTGAAGAGATCCTAGTAGATCTTTGAAGTAAGATGGCTGAATATATCTGTCCAAATAGAGGAAGATAAAACCAATCAGATCGTATTTGATCCTATCTGATCTTCAATAATATAACAAATTATTGATTGATTCAACTAGATATACATGAGTATGTTACAAGAACTGTGCAGATCTGATTGGAAAAGTATTCAGATCATGAAATATCTTACTGGATTAAATAGGATTGATAATAAACTAAATAAGCAGATCTGGTAAGATTTTAACAGATCTTGAAGTCAGAAATTAAAAGATTCTGATAGAAATGTTATAAGATCTGCTAAGATAATAAAAGATTCCGAATAAGATCTTACAGGACCTTAAATCTAAAAAGATTCTGACTGTATATGTTTGAAAATCATGTCAAATCTGACAGGAATTAGCCAGAATATGATAACTTACATTTACAAGATCTTATAAGAAATTTTTTTACTTGGGTTAGTTAACCTTGACTGACCCAATTCACTCACAGGGATAGTTCCAATAAACCCATCCAGAATTTATAGTGCTGGAAAATTCTAATAAATGATAATTGGACTAATGTTCTACTGGGGAAATCAGGATACTTATCAATAATGTTTAAAAAAAATTTGCTCTTTTATCTAGAAAATATCAGACGAGTATGACAATGACAACAGTAAACCAAGTGCCAAACCATTAGAAGTGAAGAACACCTCCGATGGATTTTCTCCGTTAGATTCCACCTCTAAAGTAGAAGCTGCTGTGACCAAATTAGGTACGTGTGCAAATTGACCACTAAATAGGAATTTGATAATCAATATTTACACAGTACCTGTGGGAACCAAGCGCAAGAGATGTGGTAGCTGTGAAAGTTGTCAGTCTAAGGACTGTGCTCTTTGTGTCTATTGTTTGGACAAGCCAAAATTTGGTGGTCCAAATTTGCTTAAGCAGAGCTGCCTCAAACGAAAATGCACACAGCTGAGTCAGTCAGGTTAGAATTTTATGCTTCAGTTTTTCTTAATCTAGCAAACAGTAAATATTAATCAGGTCGCGTTGGTGTGGCTTCTCCAAAAAAAGATAAATCTACCAAAGTATGTAAACATTCCTATTATAAAATGACTTTTTATTATTAAGTGACTATTCTTTTTAGGAGGAGAGTGTGCCAGAAGAACTTCAAATTTTATTTGAGCTCACAATTGAACAGAAGAACAGAGTAATAAAGTAGCGCTATAATAGTAATTTGCCATTATCTAGTATATTACAGATTCAATCAGAGCTGCTAAAGAGCGATGAACACAAACTTCTAACTCTTGATGGATGTGATCTTTATGTAAGAGACCTTAAGACATTGAGTGGGACATCTTGGCTTAATGACAAGGTATCAGTATAAATCTTATGAATACTTTTAATTTTTCTGATGCTTATCCAACGTACAGATCATTGACATTTACACTACACTAATAACTAAGGTGTCCAATGCCAAGTTCCCTAATTCTATATTAGCTCTATCGTGTTTCTTCTACCAAAAACTTTGTACCTGTGGATATGAAGCTGTGTCAAAGTGGATTAAGGTATTTTTCAACATTCCACTTCACTCAACCTGTAACATTTTTTTTTTAAATTAGATGGACATGTCCTTTCACAAGCTGTTGATACCGATCATCACATCTTCTCATTGGCGGCTAGTTGTTGTGGATGATCATGAGAAGACAATCAAATGCTATGATTCCATGTTAGGAAATGATGAGAGCTGCTTAAAAAATATTAGGTAATGATCTGTCTAGCTATACAAATAGTTTATATACTGAATTGATAAATTAGAGACTATTTGTCCAGAAGATATACTGATGATAATTTTTCAACATGGAAACTGTGGTCCCCAAAGGTATTAATAAAAAAAAAACTTTTAAAATATTATTATGTGTTACTAATCAAAATTACTTTATTTCAGAACATACCAGTGCAGAATAATGGTTATGATTGTGGTGTATTTACTTGCATGGTAAGTTTATTTAATATGATTATTTGTTCAGTAGCTGCTACACTTATTCATAGCTAGTTTCAACTCAAAATGTGAATTTAATATAGTATGCCAGGCATGAGGATAGGAACATCTCTTTCATTTAATCAGGTAACTGGAATATTATTATTGTTAGCTAGTGGTGTGCATTTATTATGTCATTATTATGCAGAGAGATATCCCCACTATCAGGAAAAGAATGATTTATGAAACTGTCAATCAAATCACTCATTAATTTTTGAATTTTGTTCATTGACTTTAATATGCTGTATTTATGACTGAATAAAAATTCATATACATGATTCACCATACATATATGTAGGGGAAACTGTTGTACACTCTTTAATTAATGAGAAGTCACTTCAGATGCGTCCACCATCACAAATTATATGAGGGGAAACTGTCGTACACTCTTTAATTGATGAGAAGTCACTTCAAATGTGTCCACCGGCACAAATTATATGAGGGGAAACTGTTGTACACGCTTTATTTGATCAGAAGTCACTTCAGATGCGTCCACCAGCACAAATTATATGAGGGGAAACTGTCGTACACTCTTAATTAATGAGAAGTCACTTCAGATGTGTCCACCGGCACAAATTATATGAGGGGAAACTGTCGTACACTCTTTAATTAATGAGAAGTCACTTCAGATGTGTCCACCAGCACAAATTATATGAGGGGAAACTGTCGTACACTCTTTAATTAATGAGAAGTCACTTCAGATGTGTCCACCAACACAAATTATATGATGGGAAACTGTCGTACACTCTTTAATTAATGAGAAGTCACTTCAGATGTGTCCACCAGCACAAATTATATGAAGGGAAACTGTCGTACACTCTTTAATTAATGAGAAGTCACTTCAGATGTGTCCACCGGCACAAATTATATGAGGGGAAACTGTCGTACACGCTTTATTTGATGAGAAGTCACTTCAGATGTGTCCACCAGCACAAATTATATGAGGGGAAACTGTCGTACACTCTTTAATTAATGAGAAGTCACTTCAGATGTGTCCACCGGCACTTAATTATATGAGGGGAAACTGTCGTACACACTTTATTTGATGAGAAGTCACTTCAGATGTGTCCACCAGCACAAATTATATGAGGGGAAACTGTCGTACACTCTTTAATTAATGAGAAGTCACTTCAGATGTGTCCACCGGCAAAAATTATATGAGGGAAACTGTCGTACACGCTTTATTTGATGAGAAGTCACTTCAGATGTGTCCACCAGCACAAATTATATGAGGGGAAACTGTCGTACACTCTTTAATTAATGAGAAGTCACTTCAGATGTGTCCACCGGCACTTAATTATATGAGGGGAAACTGTCGTACACACTTTATTTGATGAGAAGTCACTTCAGATGTGTCCACCAGCACAAATTATATGAGGGGAAACTGTCGTACACTCTTTAATTAATGAGAAGTCACTTCAGATGTGTCCACCGGCAAAAATTATATGAGGGAAACTGTCGTACACTTTTTAAATAGTTAGAATTCACAACAAATTTATCTATGTTTTAAAATACAGGATGTTAATGGTTGTTCACTCTCAATTAGCTATGTTTCAATAATAATAATAATAATAATATTAATAATAATAATAATAATAATAATAATAACAACTGATGATGATAATAATATTTGTTATTATAAATACAATAATAATAACTGTTATTATTATCTGGAATAGGATAGTCTTAATATCACAATAGCATTGTTGTATGTCAACTATTTTCGTAAGATTAGATACCAAACTTAATAAAGAGTAGTCGAGGAAGCATCACTGACAACAAATTAATTCACTCTCTACGAGTAACTATATTTTTCTTACCTTTGTTACGTAAATAACCAATCTTTCTCTCCAACTCATTAAATGGCACTACAACGGACTACACGAAGTCCGGGCATGCGCGTTGGCGGTCCGCGAGATTTTCGCGAATTTAGTCCGGTCCGTGTTTTAGTCAGACCCTTAAAAATGCTTATTGCGCGCGGAACAACGAGTTTGTCCAGACCCTATTTTTTTCCTCGTACGGTAAAGGGTTGGCTCGCCAGACTAGGTGGTAGAGCCCATGGCTAATTTGCCCCAAGTGTCTATGTTGGGCCCTGAGGGGCAGCCACCTTTGAAGAAACCAAGAATTGACAGCGATTCTGGTGAGTGTACGGGTCAGTATTTTTTGAAGTTTGTGGAAAGGGGGTTTGGCTGGGATTTGTACAGCTAGTACGCGGAAGGAGAAGCGACATTTTGTTTTTGCGGAATAAAGGGTACTTTTATGTGGACTAGTCTTGCGTAGCCAGACCCTTTACCAATCGCTGCGCGGGAAAAGGGTCTGGTAGACTGACATTGAGCAGTTTGTTCTTGCTTAGTCAGCAAGTGGTTAACTGTGGTTCAATTAGTGTGGGTGTAAAAAATTGTTAAATATTTTCAGGCGTGTGAATTCAGTAGGCAGAGTTCGTTTTGTATTGCCATGAAGATATGTTGCTTATGCAAAAATATGCTGGGAAATGATGCCAGTTTAAAATTTCTTAAGGTACCATGGTAGATATAATGGCCCGTGCACAAAGCAACAACTGTATCTTACTGCTAAGTGAAACTTCCAACTGCAGATATCTTAAAAAGGCTAGTCCAAGTCATTGCTTAGCATAACTAATGGCATCATCTAAAGGAAGAGTTTTGGCACGGCTGTTGGGGAGTTGTGCACGGAAATACTACACGCGCAAAAGTTTGAGCAGTCTTACTTCACAGGATATTACGTCACCTATTGTTTGCGGTCTCCCCAAGGGGAACTGGAACTGAACAAACTGCTCAATGTCAGTCTACCAGACCCTTTTCCCGCGTAGCGATTGGTAAAGGGTCTGGCTACGCGAAACTACTTGAGGATAGGCTTGATGCCTATCTTATTAAATGTTGTAGCTGCTTGTAGTTGGTGTAGATTCTTTCAAAAATATTGTGGTGTCTGATAAATCTCTTGGTTCTACAAAAAAAAATTCAAATATTTTTGGGGGCAATTTGAGGATAGCATGCATGGATCTTTTTTTTTTTGTGCATATGTGTGTGTGTATGTGTGCAGGTTTTCTGAATTTTATAGATGAACTACCAGAAGATCTTATTTCTGAATCAGACTTGAGCCTTGAGCCTGGTCCCTTAGCAAACTCTACAGTTACTTTGAACAGCTCTGACAACAGCTTGAGTAACAGTCTGATGAACAGTAGCAATAGCAGCAGTAACGGTGGAGGTGGAGGCAGCAAAAATTCCAGCAACTCTGGCATGCAGCAGGTCCTGCAGTCACAGCAGCAGCCTCAGCGCAATACCAGTGTCACTCCACAGCCGATGAGACCACCGTCGGTCTCTACTGCCAGCAGCAGCACCATGAACACGCTCGGAGGTTCATCAGTGCCCAGTCTGCAGCCTCCTGCATCCATCAGCACGTCAGGCGACCCCACGCCGGCGATGTCCACGGTGAGCTCCACCCCACCCACTCACAATGTGGCATCTTCCACCGGCCTCAGCCAGGTGACGTCAATGAACTCGGTGCACCATAATCAGCAGATGAAGCACGCCCATCCCAACGTGCGTATGGGCAACTCCCAGTCTTATGTGTCTGGTGGCCCCCCACACATCATGACCACCACGGGTCCACGGATGAGCCCTCACATGCAGCAGCACCCACGGATGGTAGGGCCCATGCGAGTCACCAACATGCATAGCGGGCAGCATGGGATGATGATGCCGCAGCCTCCTACGCACATGCAGCACCACCCAGGAATGATGAGCGTTGGCCACCACCATGCGGGGATGGATCACTCGATGGCAATGGGTGGAGGTCATCGATATATCGGGCACCACCATCCCCACCACCATGCAGTAGGGCCCCCCGGAGGGAACCCAGGAGCTCACCTGGGTAGTCATCCGGGGATGCACTCCATGATGGGCGGTCCAGGGGGCAGGGGGATGCATCATCAAGCTCCCATGGGTCCTCCTGGAGTAGCAACAGCTCAGGCTCAGGGAATGATGAACATGGGACCTTCCAATCCCAACATTGCCATGGGCCAAGCACCTCCACCGAGCCACCTACGACCAGGTGGCATGAGCATGGGCATGCATGCAGCAGGGCCTCGACCTCAGGGCAATGCTGCCATGGCAACAGGTAAGAGTGTTTGTGTATAAGGACTTCTCTGTAAGCGTGAGGATGTGCAAAGAGTTGAAGGCCATATTAGCTTACTTGCTGCTCTCTTCTCTAAGTGTGAACAATTCTACATGTATTTATTTATCGATCTCTAACTTTTTTTTCATAGATCTTTGTATTGATCTCTAATTTATTTTTATTTTTATAAATCTTTGTCCCTTTCATATTAGGTGTACACAGACCAGGAATGCAGCCTAATCCCCTCAGTAATCCTGGAGGCCTCCTGTCCATGGGACCTTCTCCTGGTGGTGGTGGCAGCAACAACAGGGGAACTGGTAACACGGCAGCAGCAGGTGCTGGACAAGGGACTGGAGCTCAATTTGGAGGCAAGTGTTGAGAGAGTTCTGTGGTTTTGTAATGGTGACAATAATCAAGTGTTGGGACTCCTTGTAATGGTTGAGCTAAGTCCTATAAGTCCCGAAAGCCATATTTATCTCCCTAGTGCCACGGAATTATTAGAGATCTGTCTTAGGCCAACTAACTTCAGGTTCTAAGGGACCTGTTATGAACAAGTGGATGAGACAGCCATGCGTTCTCCTGTTTCTGCAGTATAGTGGCCAATTTGTTTTAAACCTGTGTTGTGATAGAGATGTTGATGACACGTTTTGCATAGTTAAGTAAGACAGGAACTAAAACACATTGTAATACCTATATAAATTGCCACAGATATTGAGGAAGGTTGTGGTAAGCTATCATTTCTGGACTATTTGTTGAAGAGAAAAATGTTATGCTTACTTCTCCTATTTACAGAAAGCCTACACAAACAGACATAGGTACCTTCACTTTGTCTTATCATCCTAGTTAAGAGAGAAATGGTAAGATGTTTGTATCAGAGAACTAGGGAGGATAACTAACATGAGTAAAATCTTGGAGGAAGAAGAGAAATACCTACACAAAGTACTTCGAATAATTGCAGTGTGCATGCACAAGAGGGTTATAGTAGTCATCCTGTTTGTCTGTCTGTCATACTCTGATTTTGGAGATTACTGACAATTAACCGTTGACTTAGGTATGAACTGAACTCAGAACAGCGATTTAAGACTGAGTTGATTTTTGAGAAAACGCGAAGCTTTCAGCTCCATCGTAGGTACTAGTTTTTGTGGATAATGCCCCCTATTGTCTCGTCATAATCACATGAGGAAACAATTTCTTGCTGCCTATGGTAGTTTTGCTTTATGCTGGGAAGGGTAACAGACTGCTGGAAGTGAAGTTTTGCATTGAAAATATATACTGGTGAGTGTCTCAGGCCTTTTTAGCTTCTCTTATGAAGACCACATTTATATCTTCTACCTGTAGTGTATCATAACATGCAGCAGTGGGAAGGTATAGTATATGTATAGGTGAAGGCTTGAGCAAAGATCGAAAGATCATCGGGAAGCTAGTAAGAGAGATGATGAGAAGGTTTCTGCCATTGCTGAACATGCTTGATAGTGACATTATCTTTAGTTGTCAAAAGCTGAATTGTTCCTAAAAAATGCAGAAATGTTTCCTACATTTTGGACGCAGGAATGTTTTCAGCATTTTTAAAATGTGTTTCAGCAGTTGTCAAAAGCTGAATTGTTCCTACATTTTAAAAATGCAAAAATGTTTCCTACATTTTGGATGCAGGAATATTTCCAGCATTTTCAAGTGTGTTTCTGCAGTTGTCAAAAGCTGAATTGTTCCTACATTTTAAAAATGCAGAAATGTTTCCTACATTTTGGAAATGCAGGAATATTTCCTACATTTTTCAAATGTGTTTCTGCAGTTGAGGCTGTGTCAACGAAAACTGGAATCTGTATTGAGCTCTCTGCTCCATCAATTAGCTGTTCTTAATAGACTCAGGTCACGTGGATTCTTCATTGATTGCATTCCGCCAGACCCTGGAAGTACGGCGAGTGTCCCCAGACCCTCTTTTTTCCCCGAGCGGAGGGAAGGCCATGAGGGTCTTGCCCGCGAGACTAATAGTTGAACTTTAAAGTTGCCACAAACAATTAATCTGAAACTGTGAAGTGTTTTAATCAGCAGTTCAGGAATATGGCCTCCCATCTATAGTGGACCACGTTTGAAGTATTGTCGAGCCTCTTTGTAATCTAGTTTGTATGTGTGAGTCCCAGAGCGTGATCTAGTGATCATAGGACTTATACGTCTCTGTGTAGTTGGAGTTGAATGCTCTGGTTTTTTCCACAATGATATTGTCTGTTCTGGAACAGTGTTGCACCTGACCTGTTGGAGTTTCTATTACATATAATCAACTCTCTCCTCTTCACAGTGATTTTCTGTTGTAATCCATGATTAGTAAGCATAAGCGATCTTGAACTCTGTGCCTCTTGTTGTAGTTATCAACTTGCTTCTGTTTGAAATCTTCATTTTTCTGTCGAAAATTCCTGTAAGTATAGCTGTAGCTGGTTTGACTGTGGAATAGTGGTCTTGATTTTCCTTCCCATGTGAGTTCTGCTGGTGAGGTGAAATTCATAGATACTTGCAAACTTAGAGCCATTGTACCTCAGGATATCTGGAAAACAGTCCACTATATATAGTTAGAGGTATTTGCTTGAAACCAAATCCAGCTAATTTGCCATGGATAGTCAGGCAATGGAGTAGAAATTAATTTATGGGAACAATTTAATTGATAAATTAAATTTAAATTTCACTATGACTTTACTTCTAAGCTAGCTCAGTTGATTGTCTATTCCACAAAGTCTAGCTAGCAGACCCTTTACCTAACCGCTAGGTAGAGGTGGCTATTAGCGAGACTAAGAAAAATGGTTATGACATAATACCTAATCAAATGTATCAATGTAATGCGCGACCTCTGTTAGCTACAGCCTATATTTCGCACCGCTATTAGCAGTACGGTTGCACGGTCATTATCTATTTGCCAGCTATAATCTAATCAGCTCTCTTCTCAAGCTCGAAGCTGTTGTAGCCCCGCCCAAGCCGCACCCTTACGTGTGCTTTGTATTTTTCCTGATGCTGAGTGTTGTTGTTTCAGCTTCTTCTATACACTTGTTCCTGAACAAGTCTGAGGATTTCTTTTGAAAGTATCTTTAGATGTCGCACTACAATCTAAGGAAGCGCCCAACTCCTCCTCCTCCAACTGGTTCCAAAGAATCTACAAAGAAAAGGAGGTGTTTAAACAGTGATGAAGGTGAATCAAGTAAGTGTTTTTTTTTTAGATAATGTACGGGCTAGTGGCACCCGTGTAGTGTCCCTCCTCTAATGAAGGACCAGGATGTCTGATGCCTCTGAGGCTTAGTTAAATTACTACGCAGCCGCTGGCGTGAGCTTGCAGCCTTGTAGCAAAACTAAAAGCGCCTACTCCCTAACTAACTAGTGGCGTGCTTGAGCACAAATGGCTAGCGAGCCTAAAGGCTATACTATTTTTATATGAATGATTTTGACTTCTAACACTGAAGCTACTGAAAATAAGGTCCAGTTTTTAAATTTCGCATACACGGTAAAGGGATTTCAGTGCCATAGTAACAACTCTCTGCAACTGCTTGAATTGAAGGAAAAAAACAACAACAAAACAATACACGTTATTTAAAAGTTTTCTTTGTGATATTCTTTAGCTAAGTAGTTGTTGTAACACACAATGCTTTGACACAACTGGACATGCACCTACACAGACTTACCTTCGGGGTGGTCTAGTGGACAATGTATTTTCAAGTAAATACTGTTGCACACGGCTTATAACCATGACAAAGAGCGCATTGTCTTACCACCGCCACTAACTCGAATAGAAATGGAAGTCCCTAAGTTTTCAAGTTGTAACTGCACCCGCAAAAGAATTCTAAACGTTTTTTTCTAGGGTGATACGGGTACTGATCGATAAACCAGAGGATTCTGTTTAGTGCAATTTGGGACGGGGTCGACCACATAACTAACACAAAAACGCGAGGGTCAAAGTATAAAATGACATACGTACGTCCATACATATATACAAATAAACAAACATCCCCGATTTTCAATTGTGTTACCCCTGTAAGTGTCTCGCTCGCTCTCCAATAACGTAGCCAGAGTTCGGTTATCGGACAACAACTAATAAATGACCACGACGGAACTAAATACACAGGAACCAAAGGCGGAAGCCAGTGGTTAAGGACTATGAATATAATTAAGGGTTGGTAAGGGATGCATACATAAAAGATGACAATGAGTAGTGATTAGTTTTCAAGGCCTGCTTGATTTGTCTGTTGAGTCCCAGACAGATAACATAGCTATACATATGAATGCCTAAAGTAAGTTATTGCCATTTAGTGATATATTCCTGCTACTGTACTGTGCAGCAATAGTTAGGTTTCTTGTTTTATGCCTGATTAAGGGGGAAGAGGAAACTGAATCCTCCTTCCCCCCTCCCTCCCAATACTTGTAAACTCGCACTGAATTACCTGGTAAACGAAGAGCGCTTGGTGAACTGGTTAGCAACAAAAACCCCGGAATAACAAAAAGGGATAGTAGACGGGTTGGGTGGCAGAGAAACTAGGGAGCAGATTTCATGAACTAGTGCTGAAGTAAACCAAGAGGCAATTGTAAAGAAGTAAAGGGTCTGGCTAGCCAGTATTGGCAAGGTGAATTTGTTTGCAACCAAACCAAGTACAACAATAAATAGAAAGAAGTTGAGAGTAGCAGTGGAACAGGAGAATATCTCTCTTTAATCAACAAAGGTAAATAGAGAGATAAAGAGAAAGGGACCAGGAGAGCAGGGGGTACAGATTGAAAGGATTAGAAAGGAACAGGGAAAGCCAGAGAAGAAGGAGAGCAAGAGTTCCAATGCACACAGGTTGATTGTACATTGTGATATCCTACGAAAGCACTAAACTTCTGTCATAATGGAAAAAATAACGTGTACTTGCTATCACAATTCAAAGCCATATTCACTGGCTCCACTGAGGCTAGGAACTTCAGGGGAAATGTAACAGTGCCTTCTCCTTTGCCACATTAAGAGTTTAAACTGCACGGGTTAGTAATGTAATAAGCATACACAATATGGTCTATTTGGGTCTGGTTATTGCAATTGTAAGCCCATTGAGTCAGCTGGTTGTGCACTTGTTGTTTGGTTGTAGGAGCCTCTTGGAAAAGTATCTTTTTTTTTTTCTTTGCAATGATCATTTACATCAGGTGGTAGGTAATACTCAAGGTGATAATTAATCTGTCACTAGTATTTGCAAATATTGACACCTGAATGTGTGTTCACATGGGTCCTCTAGCAGGTGTCATGTTTTAAGGCCTTACAAGGTCTTCTGAGGTGTTTCTTTCATTTAGAAGCCTAGACCATTAATTTACCTTCATTACCCTTAAATCTTTACATCCAACATATATATTTAGATGTGTACTTTGTTTAGTTCCTCTACATTTTTGCCTACCTTCAGGCCATATTTTTCTCGTGGGTGAGACTTGTTGAGAAAGGAGGCGCGCCAATTTTAGAATATTAGTAACAATTTTTAACAATGAGATCATAAGTACTGCTGTAGAGGATCCTAGAATTGTACAGTAGCACACCAAAAAAAAAAAAAAAAAAAAAAAAAAAAAAAAAAAAAAAAAAAAAAAAAAAAAGCAAATAAAATAGAACATTGAGGTCATTGAATTTGAGGGTAAAGGCGGAGTCCATATGAATTTGTTTTAACTTTTTATTAAATTGTGCATTTCAGATGGTAGCAGTCAGCAGCCTAATAGAGTAGGCCTTACAGCATCCCTGGGAGGAATGATGGGACGAGTGGGTGGAGCTGGAGGAGGAGTTGGTGGAAGCAGCGACACAGGAATGGCCTCGGCTGTGGCTGGCAGAACCCTCGGGGGAAACAGCAACCTCAGCAGTGGGTCTAACATGACATCACTCTCCCCCAACGATGTGGGAGCAGCAGGTTTGACTGGTTTGGTGGGTGGAGTCAGGCCTGGGGAAGGTGGCGTTGGTGGTGCAGCAGTGCCTGGGACGGCCATCTCTGCTGGGATAGGTACTGGAGGAGAGTCGGGTACTGTTGGTTCACTGGCTGGTCCAGGGAGTGGTCAAGGCCTGCAACAGATGCCCCAGCAAGGTCAGTCAATAGAAATAATAGTAACAACAACAACAACTGTTAGCAGTGTTAAGCTTGGCTTGTATTATTGAGGAGAGCTGTGTGCAGACGTGTGTGTGTGTGTGTGTGTTTCGTGGAGCAGGAACAACCATGTTAGCACTTCATTATAATTCAGCTGGAAGCTTTATGTTAGACTTGTCTCACTCCATCTGTACTTTGTTATGTCACTGCCTTGTACGTGCCCCTTGGCTAACAATTTGGAGCACAAGTTCCACCTTTGTTCAGGTCAGGAGTGGGTGGTGCTAACGAGTTACTGGTTTGGTGGTGGTTATTGGTGCATTTTGCAGAGTCCATTTTATATTATTTTTTAGGATATTAAGTTGACAGCCATTTTCAAGGGGAAACCCCTGTCTACCTCTGTATATTTCAACCAGTCTCGTCTGCATGTATGGATTTGCAAATTGTGATGGTTTGTATGTATGTTTGTTACAGGAGGAGTTGGTAGCTTTCCGCACATGGGGGCAGGTCAAGACGGCATGGGAAACCGCAATCAGATGATGAACACTTCCAGCAGCGGAGTTAATAGACCAGGAGTCCCCTCTGATTACAACTCACTGGTACAGACCTCCAGGGCTTCCCTCGCTATCCCCATCCCAACGTGAGTAATGGATGAATCATTTATCGAGGGTTTTTTTCACCTTCTACTGCTACTTATTATAGAAATAATAAAATATTATTGTTATTGTTGTTGTTGTTGTTGTCATTAGTTGTGTTAGAGACTCTCTACCGTTTGTTGGGCTTTTTATTATTATTAATTAGAATTGTAGCATTACACTTTGAAAGTTATGTATGAATGCTATGTTATACAGTTGTATGCGTTCACGCAAGACTGAGAAGGTATTCTCATACAATAGGAGTAAGAGAGAATTTTTCATGTCCTCATCTTTCAAGTGGTGCATTTCTAGTTTTTATTGGATTAGTAATGAGTTCCATTGTAATTCTTATTTGTCAGTCAGGATATTTTTGTTATTCTATTTATAGCATCACGACGATTCCGACAAAGCCGTGGCACAATGAAGTGCAGCCAGACCTGAGGCAGCAGCTGGTTCAGAAACTGTAAGTTTTTTTGTTTTTTTAGTGAGGGCGTGTCATTTAGTTGTCGTTTAGAATGTATGAGCTCTCGATAGTGGATGGCAACTAAAAGTTTGAAATTCAGCTATGATGCATTTCTAATTGTAACCCACTCAACACTCAAGCAATTGGAGAATCCCACAGACTTTAGAGCTAGGTTAGGCTCCCACTTGTGGTTCTCTGCCCACAACCCTCCCACAGAACAGTGGTGCTTATGTACCAGTGTCTCCTTTAGCTTGGTAGCTCAGTGTGATATTAAAGTTATTGTATGAGAAAGTGTTTAATTTGTCATGGCTTCATCTGAATTTGTAACAGTAGTCCTCATAAATATTTGGACTTGTAATGACTAAGTACAGGTTTAGGGCTCTCTAGTCAGTGCACTAACGGAAGATTGAGCGAGTTTCCACATTTTATAACAACAACAACTTTATTCCAGCAACATTAGACCGGCCTTCAGTGCTCCCTAATAAACTATCTGTTTTTCTTGGTATGTGTTTTTTGTTTTTTTATTACATATTTATTCCAAGTAAATTCTTATTGTTTGTTGTTGTTGAGTAATTATTTTGTCATCTTGTGATATAATCTAACAAAGTGGCGCCATTTTATTTTCCAGCGTTGAAGCAATCTATCCTGCAGTACATGATCTTGCTTTGCAAGACAAGAGAGTCTACAGCCTCATTCAGTATGCCATGAAGGTCAGTGGAATTTGTGCATTTTTACTTTTGTGTCCTCAGTTTGCATTCAAATAGCCCCTAAAACATGTTAGTCTTCTGGGAACTTTTTAGTTGATGTGCTTTATTTAGAATGAACCTTTTTTAATAAATTGTTGTTGTTGCAGGTTGAAAAGACTATGTTTGAAAATGCCAACAGCAGACATAACTACTACAAGCTTCTTGCCCAGAAGATATATAGAATCAGGAAGGAGTTGGAAGACAGAAAGAAGATCAAGAAGAGCTTCCCTCATGGCTCTCCACAGAGCAATATGATGGGGATACCAGTCCCTCAGCAGCCACCATTTTCCAGCAATTTTCCACTTTCTTCCACTCCCTCAGTTCCCAATGCAGGGTTTGCAAATACAAACTCCAACATGAAAATGCATGATGTGGCAGGTATGTAGTAGTTAGTATTGTTGTTTATTTTGTTTTTACTGTGCTGTTGCTATTGCCATTTTCAAACAATTGCTCAATTTATTTTCAGACAAAATGGATTTAGAAAATAGATTAATTGCTGAACTTTTATTTCTGGTTCATTCAGCCGTAGATCAGGGTCTCAGCTATTAGCAATACGGTTGCACGGTCATTATCTATTTGCCATTTGGTCCAGCTATAATCTAATCAGCTCTCTTCGTCAAGCTCGAAGCTGTTGTAGTATTTTGCCTGTTAATCCTGCAGCTCGTACCTTGAAAACACCTTAGTTCACTGCCAGCCCTCTCATGCCCCGGCAGTGAATCATTATTCCCACATACAAATGCCAATTAATGTTACCACCATTATTATGTACACCTACTTACCTTGTCATCCCTCCCCAGCTGCTCTCTCATGGCCGCAGCTCTAGTAGCTGAGTCTTTTGGCTCAGGTGGAGCCGGAAACCCCGCCCCCCAATCAGCTTGGGCTGACTGGGGTGTAATTAACGGGGCGGGGCAAGCCCCTTTAATTCCGGCACCCACGTTTTCACGGTAAACAGGAAAACTGCTTACCGGAGGTTAAAATTAAAAGAAATAAAAGATGCCCCCCCCCCCCTTACTAATTCCTCTTTCAGTCAGGTAAGGTGTGGGTGGGTGGGAAAATCTTTCGTTCCGCAACTTTTCTCTTCCCCGCTCGTATATTCTAATTATTCACCTCCCACACGTGGGGAGCCCTGTGCGCATACCCCGCCAGACACTCCCCTCCTACCTAACCAACCGTTGCTGGTACTCTGCCTGGTATTAACCCCGCCTAGTCTGCTACTAAGCTGTCATTAATCCTGCAGCTCGTACCTTGAAAACACCTTAGTTCACTGCCAGCCCTCTCATGCCCCGGCAGTGAACCATTATTCCCACATACAAATGCCAATTAATGTTACCACCATTATTATGTACACCTACTTACCTTGTCATCCCTCCCCAGCTGCTCTCTCATGGCCGCAGCTCTAGTAGCTGAGTCTTTTGGCTCAGGTGGAGCCGGAAACCCCGCCCCCCAATCAGCTTGGGCTGACTGGGGTGTAATTAACGGGGCGGGGCAAGCCCCTTTAATTCCGCCAATGGAGGCACGACCACCCGCCCCAGGCCAAGACCAAGACAGAGAAGGGGGGGAGAGAGACCCCAATAGTATAATTACGAAATAATAAACAACAACTACACTAACTGTAACAAGAATGTGATACACAAACAACAGCGTGTATTACCAACAGCAACAGCCACCCATTCCAGTACACTTGTGAGTTCAACAAATTCTTGCTGTATACGATGCAAGCTGTGCCCTTGGAATCTTTATGTATTCCAAGTACGCGAGACTTTTCCACCGTCCCAAGGTCCTAACTGTGGAGTCCTCCAGGCCCCTAGCTGCCGCCGTAGTGGCTGCACCAATGCGGAAACTGTGTCAGAGTATTGACCTGGCTCAACGCCTGCTTCTTCCAGTGCAACCTTGACTGCAGTAACCAGGCGCTGTCTGGTTAGAGGCTTGCCATCAATGAATCTGAAAAGAGATCCAGTACTTTTGCCTCGCACCACCAAGTAAGCCAACATGGCAGCCACTGGACAGAGATCGGATGCCACTCTGCCAATAAAATAGAAATCCCTTGTCGGAAAGGGTCTGTCTTCGAGGCTTTAATGCGAACTTCTATTCTTGAAGGGTGGGCAAGATCATCGACCAACACATCTCCCCATGACAAGTGACCAGAGGCATCGTAGCCATCGTCCGATGGCACTGTCAGTTCCCCGATCCGCATAAAGCCGAAAAATGCCAGGCAGCATGCCGCCCAAAGCATGACCACATCTGCCTCGTGTGCATTAGGGTTCCACACTCCTTCGATCTTGCGAAGCAAGTCAGGTGTAATAGGCCTACGCTCACGCTTGACACCCCTGCCATGCCTTCAGCACGCTTCACACCCCGCAAAACGTAGTGTAACCTATGCAAGCCAGCCGTGAATGGATCCCCGTAGCCCTCCGAGATATGAAGGTGACGCACTCCTGCCATATACGACTTAATTGTCCTGTGGCGGAGACCATCCATTGCCAACGAGGCAGCGAAATGGCACAGTGTGTCTTCATCCGCTGGCTTTGGAGCTCGGCCGGCCGTAGCGCATATTCCCATGAATCTTCTCACCCCACAAGCATAAAGTTTATGTGTAGATTCGGCCAAGCCCATCATATAGAACCTCTGAACAGGGTCACCCAGTCCACTTTGGTCTAATCCGGGGTGTCTCTGACCAGGCACTGGAGGAGTCCCACCGGGATGTGGGTGGCCTCTGCCGCTGACTCCGGCACCAGCTGCTGGAATAAAAGGAGAGAATCCCTAGATAACGCATCAGCTGCGCCATTGTCGACACCAGGGATGTGCTGACAGACTAATGTCACGTCCCATCGTGCCAAGAAAACAATAAACACCACATCAGGTGCATTGCCCTGTCCATTTTACTTTTGCCGGAGTAACAATTGCAACTACCGCCATGTTGTCGCATCTGCAAGACACCGTTGCACCCTTCCAGAGGCGCCCCCACACGGCCACTGCCATAACAATCGGCAGTAGCTCCTTCACCGTATTATGAATCTCTGACCAGCTATCAGGAAACTTGAGTTGGAACCAGAGACCTATGCATGTATAGGCCCCGCAACCCCATGCACCTGACACATCAGTAGTGAGCACCACTTGTGGCTCGCCCTTAACCACGCTGCTGGACATCGGGCAAGTGCCATCCCACACAGGCAAAAAACAGTTCCACCATTTAAGGTCTGACCGGAAGCCTGCATTCAGCCGCACCCTGTGGTGCAGTGCTCTCGCCCCGGCTGAAAGGTCAAACATTTGCCGGAGGAAGGACCGGCCCGGTTTAATAACCAGACACGCATGCTGTAAGTACCCAATCAGTGACAGCAACTCCCTCTTGGTGCTAGACTTCTTTGACTCCCAATCCCGAATCATGGTACACAGGCATTCCAGCTTTTCCCGGGGAAGGCTTATCGTCAATGAGGCCGTATCCAACTCTATCCCCAGGAAAGTCAATTTGGTGGCAGGGCCCTCAGTCTTTGCCGGGGCTATCGGCACACCCAACCCCTTGCACCGGGCGAGTGCCCTTTCTAAGGACACCCCACACTGACATGAGTCTGGTGCTCCAAATAGTAAGAAATCATCCAGGTAGTGGATGCACATCACCTGGTCAGTGTTAGCCAAGATCCACAACAGACCATCGGATACAGCTTCAGTGCTGATCGGAGGCCAAAGGGGGAGCACCTTATCTACGTAGGTGCGGCCCCACCACTGCATACCCAAGAGGTGCCGGTCATCAGGATGGACCGGCACTGTCCTGAATGCCTGATACGTCAAACTTCGCTAGATTCGCCCCCTGCCCCAACTCCAGGACCTTGTGACAGGCAAAATCCACTGATGTATACTGCAGACTGCATAACCCTGGGTCAATTCCATCATTGACGTTAATCCCAGCGGGAAATGAAAGGTCCACGATTAACCTCCTCCACTTCCCCGATGCATGGCCTCTCGGGACCAGCCCAAAACGGTTCACATGGACCAGTTTTGCGGGAGAAGGATCAACAGGTCCAAGTACCCTTACTCTCCATTGCAACCACTGCTACTGGCACATGCCACGTATACTAACAAACTTTTTTTTTTTAAATTTATTTATTATTATTTTTTTTTTTATAATCAACATAATAAGAATGAACCACAAGCGAACTCATCGCACAACAAAGTTCCACACAAAATAGCCACAGAATGTCCCTGGACAACGATCAGTTAAGGCCACGACGACCCTCCTCCTCAGGAGGCGCTTCAAACGCAGGAGGGCAAAACCTCCTAGCATGATCCCCAACCGGGCACAGCAGTGGGAGAAACGGCACGGCACTGCCGCACAAGGCCTGCCGTCATTCCATGCGAAGCAGGCCTGTACCCTCCTTTTCCTCTGCCTCTGAGGAGCCAAAGGCCCGGGCGCTGGAGCGACTCAGAGCTCTCTACCATGGCTTGCATAAGCAGGCACTGGTTCAGCAAGAAATCAGCCTGCTCCATGGATGAGTAGCTGTGCCTCAGCGACACGTCGTAGCTCCTCCACCAACCTGAGGTAGCCCTATTCTGGCAGGACATCACAGTGGCCAGGTGACCCCATAGAGCCACTGCCTTCTCCGGATAGGAGCGGCTCACCACCCCTGCGTACTGGGCAAAGCTGGCCACCCAAGCATCCCGATCAGCAACGGGTCGGACCGACTTGACCTTCGATGGTTTCTCCTCGCCTTCAGTGGACCTTCGGAATTCTGCCCGGAGAGCGTCCTGGGACAACTCCTCCATATCCACAAATTCCCCGGACAGAATCTGCTTCACCAGCCTGGCTGGGACAGTAGGCAGGGTAACACCCATTAAAAATGTTTGGGCTTCTCCCTCCGCTGCCTTTGCTGCCCCCTCCGCTTGGTGACTGGACGGAACCACGCCCTCTGACTTCGAGCCATCTGCTGACTTCGGTAGGCCCAGTGCCACCACAGCATGGTCATCGACAGTACCCAGGCCTGTATGCACACAACAACCATGCCATCAGCACACAGTCCCAATACCAGGCCTACGCTCCTCCGAGCCAAAGCGGGGGCCACATACCCCGCCTCTCCCTAGGTGCTGCTAAGTGAGCCACACGCTCACAGCACTATACCTAACTACCATGGGGAGCCGCATGTCATGTAAGTCACTGCTATCAAGTGAGCCACATGCACACAACACAGCACTTCAACCACTATATAAGGCCCCACACCCTTCAGGACCCTGCCGCTAAGTGAGCCACATGCAATACTTCATATACCATGTAGGGCCACACCCCCTTCCAGTCACTGCTTTAAGTCGGCCACATGTCCATAACACAAAACTTCATAATATGTAGGGTAACACCCCCATGAGTCAGTACTGTTAAGTGAGCCACAAGCTCGTAAAACAATACATCATATACTCGTATACTATGTAGGGCCACACGCCCTTTAAGTCACTACTGTTAAGTGAGCCACATGCTCACAACACAATACTTCATATACTATGTAGGACCACACGCCCTTTAAGTCACTACTGTTAAGTGAGCCACATGCTCACAACACAATACTTCATATACTATGTAGGGCCACACGCCCTTTAAGTCACTACTGTTAAGTGAGCCACATGCTCACAACACAATACTTCATATACTATGTAGGGCCACACGCCCTTAAGTCACTACATGCTCACAACACAATACTTCATATACTATGTAGGGCCACACGCCCTTTGAGTCACTACTGTTAAGTGAGCCACATGCTCACAACACAATACTTCATATACTATGTAGGGCCACACGCCCTTTAAGTCACTACTGTCAAGTGAGCCACATGCTCACAACACAATACTTCATATACTATGTAGGACCACACGCCCTTTAAGTCACTACTGTCAAGTGAGCCACATGCTCACAACACAATACTTCATATACTATGTAGGACCACACGCCCTTTAAGTCACTACTGTCAAGTGAGCCACATGCTCACAACACAATACTTCATATACTATGTAGGACCACACGTCCTTTAAGTCACTACTGTTAAGTGAGCCATATGCTCACAACACAATACTTCATATACTATGTAGGGCCGCACGCCCTTTGAGTCACTACTGTTAAGTGAGCCACATGCTCACAACACAATACTTCATATACTATGTAGGGCCGCACGCCCTTTAAGTCACTACTGTTGAGTGAGCCACATGCTCACAACACAATACTTCATATACTATGTAGGGCCGCACGCCCTTTGAGTCACTACTGTTAAGTGAGCCATATGCTCACAACACAATACTTCATATACTATGTAGGGCCGCACGCCCTTTGAGTCACTACTGTTAAGTGAGCCACATGCTCACAACACAATACTTCATATACTATGTAGGGCCACACGCCCTTCCATCAAGTGAGCCACATGCTCACATCACAATACACATGCTGACACTGTTTCGTAGGCCCCTTTTATTTTATTTATTTATTTATTTATTTTTCCTTCCTATTTCAGTACACCACCTACCTACTACCACTAGTGAAAAGTATTGGCAGACAGTAAGTATATATAAAAGATAAAAGAGTAAAACTACCATCATCTCAATCCGTGGCTCCACCATGGCCAGCCAGGCAATACAACAATAAATAGAGCAAAAATAAAACACCAAATAGGCTATTTTAACAAACATACCCCCCACTGCGCCACTGCTAGAGCTGCTGCTGCCCAGACCACTGCTGGAGTCACCACCAACGCCTGACTTCCCACCAGTGCCACTATCGCAGCTGCTTCTGGCCACCCGAGTGTGCCCTGAGTGCCTCCTCCACCAGCGCTTTGACCCTGCTCTCAAAGCCACCAGCGCTTTGACCCTGCTCTCAAAGTCACAAGCTCAATTGCCCCCGAGGCAACTGAGGAAGTACCAGAAGTGGAAGCACCAGTACCAGCAGCAGAGGGCTCACACACTCTCCTTTTCTTGAAAATGGGCTCTTTTTCCATGATCACAATCTTAAAATCTTTCGTTCCGCAACTTTTCTCTTCCCCGCTCGTATATTCTAATTATTCACCTCCCACACGTGGGGAGCCCTGTGCGCATACCCCGCCAGACACTCCCCTCCTACCTAACCAACCGTTGCTGGTACTCCGCCTGGTATTAACCCCGCCTAGTCTGCTACTAAGCTGTCATTAATTGCTGAGTGTTGTGGCTTCAGATTCTTCAATACGCTGTTTCCTGAATAAGCCTGAGGACCTCTTTCGAACGGAAAGTATCTGTAGATGACGCACTACAATTTAAAGAAGCACCAAACTCCTCCTCGTCCAAACTGTTCCAAAGAATCTACCAAGAAAAGGAGGTGTTTAAACCGTGATGAAGGTGAATCAAGTAAGTGTGGTTTTTTTTAGAGAACTTATACATGAGAATGCCTAAAGTAAGTTATAGCCATTTAGGGATAAATTCCTGCTACTGTACTGTGCAGCAATAGTGAGGTCTCTTGTTTTATGCCTGATTAAAGTAAAATTTCTGCTTGCCCAAATACCCATACCCAATGTAATTTAAGTGCCACCATAATATAAGCGCCAGCCAGCGACTCACCACATTAAATTAATCATTAACAGGAGTGCCACACTTCCTCCTGAATTATTTTTGGGTGGCGCTTAAGTAATCACGACCCACGTGGAACTTTTGCAACTTTTGCTTTACCCTCCGATATCTAATGGCATCCAAGCAGACTTCTCTGAAGATTTTTTTTATTCCAACAACAGAACCTTTAGTATCACAGTGGACTTTTCAGCCAGCAACACCATGTTTGAAATCCAAGAAGCACCAGGGTTAGGAGGCCAAGGAAGAATTCAATTGGTCCTAGTTTTCCTCTTCAACCTGCTAATTCCCTTCTATATCCTTCTGCTGGTACTCCATCTGTCAGTCCTTCTGCTGGTACTCCAGTCTATCGCCTGCCACCCTCCCTCTATCCTCTTGCCATGCCCTTGAGGAGGTGGGTGGGAGCTTAGCTGCTACTACACCTTTCCCTGGTTAGCTAATACCTGTAGTGCTGCTGACTAATCCTCTGCCCATGCGCCAACCCAACCCTTCCACGTGTTCGTCATTAACCTCGGTTAACGCTTTGCCTTAACCATCATTTAATGACTGAACCTTCATAGCCTCCCAGCTAGGCAGGTTGGGTCCTGGGCTGAGGCCCCTCCCATGGCCATACCCCCTCCTCCTATTAACCTGCTCAGCTTGGGGGTCATATGGCGGGATTCTACCCTGCCCAGCCCAGAGGGAAGCTGGCCGTAAACATGAATGGTGCACATGGTGTATGCGTGAATGACTGAGGTGTAAAGATGACAGGTTTGTAGTCCGTCCGTGTGTTATCCAGGCTGCTTTGGTGATACCATTATTCTTGCCATTCCTTGCAGAGTTTCTGGTGCTGTGTGAATATATCTGGTGTATGCTGAGCTTTCCCATCTCCCTAATGTCTGGATGAGAAAGTCTTGTATTCCTTGTCGTGCTGCTGTTGTCGCAGCACCAATTCGAAAACTATGTCCTGCATAGTAGCGTGCCGCTAGCCCCACCTCCTCTAGCCCCTGGCGCACTGCTGCCACAAACGTCTCCCATGTGAGGGACCATCCATCCTGCCACATGAACAATGGGCCTTGTCCTGTGCCTCTAGCTGCCATGTATGCCAGCAAGGCCGTCACAGGACACAGCTCATTGTTCGTCTTACCCACCACTATTGTCAACCCTGCCTAAAAGGGTCTGTCTTCGATGCCTTTATCCGGACCCTGACCATCGCGGGGGACATCCGGCTATCCACTTGGATGTCCTCATAACAAAGGTGGTAGTCTTTGTCATAGCTACCTCACCTGATCGCAGGAACCCAAAGAAACATAAACAGGAAACAGGCTGCCGCCCATAGCATTTTGGCATCCCTCCGTTCTGTACTCCTGTTCCATCTTTCTCTCAACAAACTGGTGTAATCGGGAGTCATTGTCTCTTCGTCCCTGGCTTAAGTCTTTTTGCACCTTTCAGCATGTATTCCACTCTTGGCATCGATCCTATGGCTGGGTCTCCCAGTCCCCGACAGATCTGTGCATACCGAACAGCCGCCAGGTAACACTTCATTGTTCCTGGCGCCACCCCATCCAAGTGCAATCTAGCTACGAATAACACAATGACATCTTCTCTCACCGGGAATGCGATCTTTCCCACTCTCTGGCAGAAGTCCCGGTACCTCTGGGCCCCTGTGCGGTAAGTCTTTCTAGTTGATTCTGCCAATCCTGCCTCAAAAAGCCTGTCAGCTGCTGAGCCCAGGTAGGTGATGTCCAGTCCATGTGAGCCTCGCACAGCAATCTGCTCACCTCCTGAGGCACTTGGGTGGATGTGCGGGCTGCTCTTGGTACCTGTGCAAAGAAAATGCCCAAGTTATCCCTAGAAATAGCATCTGCTGGTCCGTTCTTGTGACCTGGTATGTGCACCGCCCTCACTACCACCTCCCAGTGTGCCTGAACCCAAAACAGCGTTTGTAATAGGTGCATCAGCATCTTGTATTTACTGTATCCCGTATTCACCACTTCCACCACTGCCATATTGTCGCAATGGGCCACCACCACCTGGCCCTTCCATTCCTGCCCCCACACGATACATGCTACCACTATTGGCACTAATTCCTTAAGGGCTATTGACCTCTCTTCCATCTCCTGTGCCCACGGTATCTGAAACCACCTGGTTACCCACCAAGCCCCACAGCCAAATGATCCCGACGTATCTGAATAAATGTGCTGCTGTGGACCCTGCCCGTCTGGATCCCTCATCATCGAAACTCCATTCCATTGCTCCATAAAATGGTGCCACCAGGCTAGGTAAGCCTTAAAGGTGGCATTCAGTCTTATGAACTTCTGTCCTCTTTTTGTACTACTTTTTAGCTCAAACATCTGACGCAGAAACATTCTGCCAGGTCTCACCACTTTGGTAGCATGCTGGAGCTTTCCAATAAGTGACTCCAGTTCCTTGACTGTGCCAAATCGCTTCCTCAGCCAACTCCCAACCAACACCTTCAGCTCCCTCAGCTTTGCCTGGCAAAGGGTGTAAACCCATGGTCACTAAGTGGCATATTTCTCAATGCAAACATTGCATAAGGCAATTGAGTGACCCAGTCCTTATTCTCATCAACACTTTTGCACAAGATACTCTTGAGGGTTTTCTGCATTCTCTCAATTGTACCATTCCCCTGAGGGTGGTATGGTGAAGTCGTTACTTGTGAGATTTGCAACAGTTTGCACAGCGGCTTTGACACAAATTGACTGCCATTATCAGTTAACACTAGCCTTGGAATTCCTATTCTAGCAAACCCTCTGCTATACTCTTGCTGTTAACATTCCTAAGGGGAACAGCCTCAGGCCATTTACTGGCACTCAACTCTGCTGCCACTGAATCAAACTCAACCCCCAGAAATGTGAGCGTTGTTGCTGGGCCTTCCACCTTATGTGGTGCTAGAGGTACCTTCAGCTCGTCGAAGACCTGGCGCACAGTCCTCAACCCTTCGTCGCAGTCTCTGCGGCTACCTGCTACTATTAGAAAATCATCCAGATAGTGCACAATATTCCCTCCGTACCCTCCTGCTTAATCAGCCACTGGAAGGCATCCGCAATGGCATTAAATTTTTGGGGGGCGGAGCGAAGCCTAAATGGAAGGGCAGAGTCGACAAACAAGCTGCCCTCCCACACCATTCCTAGAAGGGGGCGGTCCTCTGGGTGCACAGGTTCCTCTTCCACTCTTCTCCACCAGATGAGCCGCGTCATCCACGCTGATATAGGACAGCGAGCACAACTTGGGTCGATTCCATCATTGATGCTTACCCCTTCTGGGGATGACAAGTCAATGATCAGACGCCATCTTCCCGTATAACCTTTGGGAATCACCCCAAATCTGCTCACCCGCACCTCTGGAACTGCTTCCACTTGGAGAGGGCCCTCTCTGCACTCTTCCGCCAGGTACTCTCTCACTACCTCGGGGTGTTCTAATGCTGAGCCCATGTTTGCTTGGAGTGGTCTATACAAGTCACCCCTCCTGCTATATCCTATTCTGAACACATCTCTGATCCCTTCCAGAATGTAGCCGGTGAACTGCTTGTCTGGATGATGCCTGAGAGCTTGCCTCCACGATTCCCACTTCAGCGAGGAGGGTGATAACCTCAGGAAGTCTGGCACTGTTCTCCCTCCCATGGGTCTACACATGTCTAGTCCCAGCAGATCCTCTGTGTACTGATATTCTGCACCACACACCACATAAGACCCTCCTTTTAATCCTAAAGCATTTTAATCATTACTTACCCCTGCCCCACCCCCCTATATGTCAATTAATGAAATGAGAATGCACTGATACACTGGTATACAATCACATACACATTGATAAGTTCATAGTTCATTCCCCCCCCCAGCCCCCCCCCCCCCCCCCCCCCGAGTCCCTTAGTATGGGCGAGGTGTGGCCCCCATCCTGTAGTCCTGGCGAATAGGACCTGGCCCTGCTTCCCGTCTGGTTGCAGCATGGCAGTCAGATCCAGGGTGAGCACCTCCACACAGGTAGAATCATGGAGTTCAGGAAGCAGGTTAAACGTATACGAGATAATGGTGATTTTCCATATGATTTAATTGGTAACATGGACAAAACTCCAGTTTACATGGATATGGTGCCTTCAAAAACTGTTGATGGCAAAAAGACTGAAAATTAGGACCACAAAATCTGAAAAATGTCAGTTAACAGCAGTTTTGTCGTGCACATCAACAGGGGCTATATGCTTCCTCCTATGGTAATTTTTAAAGATACTACTCCTAGATGGATAACAAATGTGCTGGGATCACAAGGCACAGTGGTAGGTTATCAGAAGAAATCCTGGATGTATGAAAAGTTAATGCTAATATGGATTTCAGATATTTGGGTAAAATACACGAAGAAGAGGCCATCTTTACTATTTCTTGATACCTTCAGTGCACACTTGACAGACAAGGTAAAATATGCATTCCATATATTTAATACTACTATTGTATTGGTGATCCCCGGTGGTTGTACATCAATCCTACAACCACTTGATGTCAGTATTAATAAACCATGTAAAACTTCCATTCGAAATTCATGGGTTCAGTACATTCTTAAACACTCCAATGATGAGGTGATTAGAAAACCACCTAAACAACTTGTAGTTAACTCGATTGAAGAAGCTAATACAAAGCTAAATTCAAATCTTTGTATTGTAAAAAAATCATTTCTAGTCACTGGGCTATCAAATGCTCATGGCAAAGAAGAAGACCACTTAATAAGAAATGATGAAGTCAGAAAAGAAATAAATGCAATCATTGCTGAAGTTTTGGGGGAAGTTAATATGGGTTTTCATGAGCCAGAACCCACAAATGACGACTCATTTGAAAGTAAAGGTAATGATGAATCAGATTCTGGTTCAGAAGGAGAAATGAATGTAAAAATTATTCCAGGAATAATGTTTACATTCGTTTCTCCTTCTGAACCAGAATCTAATATATATAAAGGTCACAATGGCTACGTACTTATACTTTTAGAAATGGAGTGCTAGATTCTTTTTTTTAGTGTTTCATTTGTGCACAGGCTCACGAGCCATTTGTGCTCAAGCACATCACTATAATAATAAATGAAATGAAAATTAATAATATTATTGTAAATATTAAAATAAAGGAAATAAAGAAAGTAAAATAAAATAAACAACCAAACAAAATAAACGATGATATTTTGTAAGCTATATTAAGTGGAATCCAGATGAGCCAGCCACATCTGGTTCAAAGTTAACCCACAGTCCAAATTGCAGTTGTGTTTGGATCTATGAATCCAGATGGCTTCATAGTTTTTCTCTTCCAATAGTTGGATTCTTGTTCGAGCACTTCTGTTCCATCCCAATTCACACTGTGTCCTGTATCCCAGGCATGAACTGCTACGCCATTCCTTCGGTCACCAATCTTCACAGCACACTTGTGTTCACTATAGCTCTCTTCTCAAGTGACCTCCCAGTCTCACCAAAATGTAGACTGCTTCACAGTCCATGCAAGGGATCCAGTATACCACTTCCTTCCTCTTCATGTCTGATATTGGGGTCTAACGCATGTGAGTAATGGTCAGATTCATTGTGTGACGGAAGCTCTAGTTATCAACAGAGTAGAGCACTGTTACAGTCTCTCTTAGGTAACTTAGTTCCTCCTTTATAGTAATGTCATCACATACTATCTCTGCTCTCTTAACGAGACATTTCACTGTTCCTGACTTCACACTCGGATGGTGATGTGAGGTGTAATGTGTATGCAAGTCAGTGTGTGTGGGTTTACAATAGACTTTGGTGATAATTTCTCCTTTATTTCTTTTAACAGATACATCCAGAAAGCCAATCTTGCCGTCTTCTTCCACTTCTTTGGTAAACTGAATACTTCCATGCTGGTTGTTGAGATGGTCTTGAAATTCGTTTAGACTGCCTTCCCCATGGGGCCAGATAACAAAGGTGTCATCTACATACCTAATCCACAGCTTAGTTGCTGTTCTGCAAGTAGCTATAGCTCGTTTCTCAAATTGTTCCATGTATAAGTTGGCAATCACTGGGGAAATAGGTAATCCCATTGCTGCACCGGCTATCTGCTCAAAAAAATTGGTCCTCAAATTATAAAGTAAGTTGTTCTTAGGCAAAGATGTGTGAGTAGGCATTTGTCTGGAATAGATACAGCTGTTCAATTGTCAAGTGTATTATCATCTTTAAGAATGCACATTATGCATTGGAGGGCTTTATCCAGTGGGACTTTAGTAAAAGGACCGGTAACATCAAAGCTGATCATTATATCTTCTTCTCTGCTGGTTCTTTCTTGATTATCTTCACAAACTCAGCTGAGTTCTTTACATAGGACTTGGTTTTATCGTCTAGTGGTTATAGGACTCTGGCTAGTTATTGTGAAGGGTCAGAACTTGGTAATTGTGATAATAAAGCATCAATCCATTAGTTATGGCTCCTCCGGAGGGGGAGGTATTTCCAGTCGACATCGAAAAGGTGTTCTTACGGCACATAATTGGTGGTCTGTTGAGTACGAGACTGCAGCAAGTGGTACTACTCAACAGTATAAAGGTAAAATGTGTGAAGGTCTTGGAAGTCGAGGGTTGTCATAGCTCAGTGGCTAGAGCACCAGTGGCTAAAGCCAGGGGTCCTGTTTTCGATTCCCTGGCGACAACTAAGATTTTTTTCACATTTTACCTTTACTTCTCTTTACACCCCTTTAAGTGAGAAAGTTTCAATCTAGGGAAAGAGTTGCCAATTTACCTTTCTGCTAGTAAAGGTTACAAAATTGTTCATCAGAAATACATAAAAACATGCAATTCAGCTGGCACACAAGTCAAGTATTATGCTATTAAGTATTCCCGTAAAGTTTTACCTCATATCAAGTTCAAGACTCCCTATTGTACTGATGTGTGTTGTAACTAAGAACACTTTCAAGTACTGATAAAGAATGCTGTTGCACAATCAGAAAAATTTTGAGGATCATGTGACTAATGAGCAGAAAGAGAATGCATGATTATCTTGCTAGCAATATAAAGGCATAAGAAAAATTACATCCATTGTCAGCCTCTCATTCTTATGATTACAGGGTTTGGTCTCTTAATGCTAGCTAGCTCAAGTGCAAATAAATCACCAGCAGAATTCCACTCATCAATCATAAAAGCTTTGCTGTCTGTTGTTAGTTAGCAGTTAGTCTAATTTGGGTTTAATTAATTAATTTTTTTTTTTTGTGTGTGTGTGTGTGTGTGTGTGTGTGTGTATGATATATTACAAGCAGATCCTAAACCCCATGAAAAGGATAATTTTTCAAGTGCCATCGTACGGGCAGTAGTGGACAAGCAAGGCATCACACGAAAAATCGCCCACATTCTACTGGAAGGACTTCCTGAATCTGGAAAAACGACACTGTTAGATCGTCTACTGAAGAAGCCACTACGTGAACAGTACTCCTCCAGTGACATGTGTGAGAGAATAATAACCGTGGAAATTGGCCCCTCCTCCACTCACACTTCATGTTACACCTGTGATGACAACACGTGGACAGTAACTGATTTTGATGAGTCCATGGTCTCCCAGTTGGATAGTTGCAAGCAGGTTGCTTCACACATTTCAAGAGAAGATATAGATGATTTCTTGCAGCACTATGAAGGTGTTTCATCTGAGCTTGTGTCTGACTTTGAGTGTCATGTGAAAGAAGTGCTTGGCAAACACAACATAAAAAATATCGTTGATTTGCAAACCAGATGTTCTCTTTACATCAGGGACACTGGTGGACAGGTGGAATTTCAAGAGAGCCTTTCCCTCCTTATCTTTGGTCCCTCTGTTTTCATCTTTGTCTTGAGAACAGACATTGACATTCACGCAAAGAACACCATCCAGTACAGATTAGCCACTGGAGAAATTAGCAACAAGTACACATCTTCTATTTCTACAATGGATGCTCTGGTTCAATTTTTAACCAGTGTGTCTGCTATACAGACAACCGAAGAAGGAGTGTATGAAGTAGATGGTACCTCAGTGTGTCATAAGCCTGTAGTATTTATTGTAGGCACGCACATTGATAAGCTTGGTTCTGGAACTGACTCTGTTCTTGACAACATTAACAAAGAATTACATGACATGATTCTCAATTTAAATTTTTCTCCTATAATTTCTTATGCTGATGCACATCTGAACAAAGTAATGTACGAGATAGATAATACTAGTGAAGGAGATGAAAAATTTCTAAATCTTCGCACTGGTATACATAACTATATTCGTGGCAAGAGTGAATTTTCGGTTAAATATCCTTATAGCTACCTCTTACTATGTCTTGAACTGCAACACATAAAGGAGGCTATTTTGTCCATGGATGATTTCAAGAAGTTAGCAGCCAAGTTTTTCATTAAAGAAAATGAAATTGGGTATTTATTATATTTCCTACAGTTTAGGGTAGGCATTATCCAACATTATAATGTTGAAGGCATCTCAAATATCATAATTATAGACCCCCAAATTCTCTTTGACAAAATCACTAAACTTATACTTAATACTTTTCTACTTAATCCAAACTTATCCAAGGATCAGCAAAAAAGTTTTTGTGAGAGGGGTATTCTAGAATTCTCAGCTTTTGAAGATGTACTGAATGAAGAAGACCAGATCACGTCTGAACAGTTTCTATTGTTCCTACTTCATCTCCGTATAGCTGTTCCAATCACAGACAAAATGGGAGTGCACAAATATTTTATTCCATCAGTTTTGAATCATGCTCCGAAGTCTCCATCAGATGCAGTGAATTCAAATATTGATTCCCTAGCTATTACATTTCAGCTTGGTCATTGTCCTAAAGGTCTGTTTGGTATGATGATCACTTATCTCCTGAATCCAGAAGTTAGTCAGGAGCTAACATTTGACTTGTCAGTAGACCACATATACCAAGACCAAGTATCTTTGCTGGTGAATTCCTCAGAAGATGTTGACCAAATCTGCCTCAGGAGCCATCATTCTTATATAGAAGTTGGTGTCGAGTTGGAGAATTACTCGACTTCAGGAATATCGTCTGAGTTGTGTGCTCCAAGAGGTAACACACCTAGCTTTACATGCTGTAAAATTCGAAAAACATTGGAATACTGTATTCAATTCTCACTAAAGAAGCTCCACTATGACTGCGAGAAAGTAGGCACTTGTTTTCGTTTAAGATGTTCTTATGACAACTGCTCTCAACTGCATGAAGTGAAAACTAATGAAAAATATTGCTCTATGCGCTGCAGTAAAAACAAACCCAGCAAAGTGCTACTTTCAGGATCTGCAAAACTTTGGTTCGCTGAAGGTAAAGTAGCAAGTAGATGTTTGCAGATGTTATAATTATTGCATGTACAATTACAGAAACAAGCACATCTTCAACTTCTTCACTATCTGTTGCCAGCACTTCTACTGCTGTATCAAGTAAGTTCTTGTACCATCATTTATTGTTAATTTACAATTGTTTAATAAATCGGTGCACAGTTGCACAATCTCGCATATTTCAGAACTTAACAAGAAGTCAACAGTTACTTGTCACAATAATGACTCACTTATTATTTTTCTTATATTGCTTTCAGCTCCTGCTTTTACATTGAAAAACTTGACCTTACTGAAGTGGACAGATAGAGATGGCCGGCCTCAAACTCTTGGACTGAGAGATGACATCAGTTGTCATTGGCGTGATGTTGGAGATCTACTGGAACTGGGTTCACCTCGTTTAGAAGGTATTGCTATTCATCGCCGTGATGATGTCAGACTGTGTTGCCGAGATGTTCTTCAAGACTGGTTGAATGATGGTTCACAATCTTATCCAGCAACTTGGGAGGGCATGTTGAATTTGCTGGAGGATATAAAACTTGCTTCTATTTCTTTGAAATTGAGATCAGCTCTCAATTTATTGTAGAATTACAAGTTCAAACAATTTTATCACATCTTGACAAGATTTTACAACGAACTCTTTTTTTTTCTTTCTCTATTCATTCTCCTTCGCCTCACCTTACTTTAATGTTTACCGTATTAATACACATTCTTACTAATTTCATTGCCTCACAAACTTCTCAGTCACTCTAGGTCTTTGTTCTACCTAACAAATATCTCTATCTTTCAGTGTGTCTCATCTGAGTGGTTATCATTATAGATAGATTGTTAGCTTAAATTAGGCTAACCTAGCTTGTCCTTCACTAGACTTAACCACTACAAGTTCAGAACTGGCTATCCTTTGAAAGGATAGCCAATTCTGAACTTATACCGCGATTATATTATAGACTGTACTACTACAATATTAAAGTAGCTAATGAAAGTTTCATTGGCTACTTTCATTATTATATAGTCTAGTGTGATTTACACTCACACAATATGCACACTGCACATAGTACTGGTAAATTATTTTGACCGGGAAAAGTGGCTTCTTTACTTCACATCCATCAGCAGACCTAGATAAACCTAGTCAGAGGATTATAAAAAATGTTAGCTAGTGAGAAAATTAATGTCAAATGGTCATCTGACAGTGATCAAGAAAATGTTAAAGAAGAAGCAAGCTAGCCTTCTGTGGATCAGCTTGCCTATGGAGAAACCAACTCACAGACTAAGGGAGAAGGGAAAGCAATAGTGAAGAGCAGGTTTAATAGTGGAGGGCAGGTTTAAGGATTTTAAAGGGAGGATCTTAAGAAGACCAGAGTTGACACACATCTGAAGAACCTCAAGAAATGTGAGTTAATCATATCAAAATAATGCTTTCAATGCCTGGTTCTAAGCACTACTTTTTTTAACATAGAAGTTTCATCACATTGTTAGCTGTGTATGTGTGTGTGTGTTTCATTCTACTCTTTTCTAATCATTTACTTGTATTCATGATTTAGTGTGTAGAAACATCCTCAAAGTGACAAAAACTGAAGTTCCCCCAAATTTGAGTTTATTGATTTAACATTGTCTCTTTAGAACATTCTGATAATAATGTCACACAGAAGAAAGTACCTATTCAAAGTAATCATGATGTTACGGGAGTTTGCTTGACAATCTGGAGCAAGTTATTAATAAATAAAAAAAGATTCAAGCAAGTTAATTTTACTCTATTTTGCAAGCTACTATAAAAAATGTTCTTTTTCACTGGCTTCAATATACATACAAACATTGACATGAAAGGAAAATTCATTTTCATACAACAAAACTACACTGCATGTTATTAGGTGGAAAAATATAGTTTCATGTGGCATTCCCCTTTCAGCTAATCTGGTCATGAGAAATTTGAAGTAGTACTTTGCCATTTGAAATATGTACAGTCGAAGTATTGAGCTGTTTTTATTATGTTAATATATTTAGGTGAAGGACATGTGGCAGGCACATGTGATTAAACTCAGTCAGGAGATGCAGCCCAGGGTGGCTATTCATATCTACTGTAAGATGATACAAGGTTGTAGCGACACTGTTCTGTCATTAAGTCATAGCTCTTCTCCTCCACTGGACAAGCCTCCTCTGTATTACGAAGTGAAGCAGCTGTCCAGTCAGTCTGAGGCAGTGAGTTCCCTGGAAGACTCCCTCAGCCAGCACCAGTACTTGAAGGCTGTTCAAATCTTGCGTGCGTTGCTCGCAAGCAGTGGAAGGGAGAGAAGGAGCTTGGCACGCTGGAAAAGGAAGACGATGTCGACTGCTTGTTCTTCATTTATGCAAGATATCTCTCAGATAGGCAAGAAGGTGAGACATGAGATGGTGAGGAAATGCTTCATGACCTATCATTTGGTGACAGGCCTAATTGGATTCGTTATTTACTTTGTTTGTGTGTTTGTGTAGGTGTTCTCTGTGTTGCTGGTACTAATCATCGACTGTCTGAGGTTCATGCTAGACTAATGGCTCAGAATATCAGTCTGCATTCTTTGCTGGAGAGTTGGCCATTGAAGCAGCAGTCTCACAAGATACGTCACCACTAGAATTTTTCTTTGTTTATCTACATGGTCATGATATTCAACTATGTTTTTTCTTCTTCCCTCCTTTCTCTATTGTGCTCTCATTCAGTCGTCTCCCACAACTGAACTAATTCATCATAGACTTTAATAGCATTGAAGCATTCTGCACATTTTGAAAGATAATTTTTTGTTGTTTTAATCTTTACTTACTAGTGTTTATTTATTACTTTCACCTAAAATATTAATACATTTAAGTTATACCTACTTGCCGGTGGGGGGGGGGGGGGCAAGTCATATATAAAGGGAAAGATCACTTGAATGGTCAGGTTATTCCTGAGACCAATGGTTCACACAAAGAACAAGACAGCTTTTATTGCTCGAGCTATATTTGCCACCTTTTAAATTTTGAAAGCTAGTCCCCTTTTGAAACTTGGTTGGAATCTAGCTCCCACCCCTTAGTCTGGAGTTGTCGACCCCTTTATCTTCCCATTTGTGTGAGCGTGCTTCATGCCCCACCCGGTTCAGGAATATTTTGCGATAGAACGTATCGAAGATTCCTGGAAGCCTTGGATGGGAATATCGGGTGAAACTGGAATCTTTCCTGGCCCATGCGCGTAGACTGGTCGCAAAGTGCCTATTATAGCCACACCTCCGACCTAGTCCTTTCCACCCACGCAGTGAGCTACATTTTGCTTTCTGAGAAGTAAGCGTTACAGAGCGTGTTGAGCTGTTATAGATGCGATCGAGCTTTCGACGTCGCTGGACAGGTTAGGGAAAGCAGTTAGTGTTGCTCAGACTTCCCTTTTAAATGCTCTATTCGGAACTGGGGTGACTGGTGTTTCAGTAAAGCATAGGCATGCCAACATGTGTTGGAAGAAGCTGCTGATGACTGGCTTAACTATGCAACAAGAATTAGTAAGTTATGAAGATATGGATTAGTATAGAATGGCTATGTTATGTATTTGGTCGAAGGAGAAATAGTAGAAGATAGAGCATTCCAGAAATACTGAATCAGTAAATACTTTTTAAGATACCTTTGACGTCCTGGCAGAATTTTCAACAGGAATAGACAAAATCAAATGGTTAGATTAATTGATATTTAATAATGCACTCTAAGGTACTCTTAAGCTGTTTGCAATAACTGTGATGTAAAATAGTTAAACCACAGCAACTTTCGGAATTATTGCTACCTCTCCCTAGGGCTTCCTCCTCAGGATCAGGGTTTTTTTATCAGCGATAATTCCTTATACATAGTAAGTCCCGAATTGTCATGGTCTAACTATTTTATACCATGGTTATACCATTTCATACTGAAACGACCTAATATTAATAGCAGGTTTTGACGGGAAAATTTGGTCCAACATTAACAATTACTAGCAAGTACCCCACCACACATTGGTGCTTGATGTATTGCAGAGTAAATACAGGTAGCACAATTTATTTTTATTCATTATCATCCTCTACCACTTGGTTAAGGTTAGTTTCTCTCTCCTGCTCTCCTTTAACTATCTCGGCTTTTCTTATCCCCTCATTGCCTCTCTTCAGTTAGGCATGGAGTCCCTTCTCCTTAGTCTCTCTCTCCTGCTTCTGAGTCTTTCTGTCCTTCTATCATGATTGTGGACTTGGTTTTGCGAAACTTCTTTACCAAACTGTTTAAGCTCATGAATTATTCATGAATACGCACCGTTGTTGTTACTGACATACAAGTGTATTATTATATAGATAGCACTGAGCCAGCGAGGGTCTCTCTGAAATACCATCTACAAGAAAGAGTAAACTGAGTGGAGTGATGGTGATAATATGATAACTAGTGGAATGTTCAGCTTTGGTTTTTGTCTTCAACACAACACAATATATTTACAGAGAGCGTTGGCTATGCTGTTGCAATTGAAACAATACAAATTTTGAGGTGTGTATGGGAAACTTAACACACACACATACAGACTCACACGTATATTAAGGGGGGGGGGGCATTGGCCCCCCTTTAGCTGAATCTCGCCCCCCCCCTTAGCTGAATCTTGTTTCCCCTTACCCTCTGACTTGTAAAGTCATTACCTTACTAGAACATTTGACACTTTTTTCATGCAGCGTATTGCTTGAAGACTTTGTGTGTGTGTGACTCATCCTCCTAGAGGTCAAAGTGCACTTGTCATTTAATAATAGTATTTTATCAGGAGCTACGCTATGTTAAGTGGTAGAAGTTATAGTGATCTAGCTACTTGTTTTGTAATGATGCTGATATGGTAGTGCAGTCTTACGATAAGTCTTATAGTTGACTATGTGTTGTTGATCGACAAAGTAAACTAAATTTCAAGTCCTCACGTCTACCCCAAGGATAGCCAGCTTTTATAGACACAAACATTAATTCATTCAGATTCTTAAGACGCTCGCGCAAGAATTAAAGGCAGCTGAATTCACTCGCTTCACGTGCTTGCCCATTATTATGGTTATTATTATTATTGTATTCTACGGGGTAGGTACCCACTATCACGAAAGCGCCCACTCTGTCCTTTTCCTCTGATATATATTAACACCCAGGTTTTAAATTGCATACATGAACATAGCATTCCTTGTCAATTATGTGACCAGCAATAGAAGTCGTTCCTCTGCTGTGCCATTTCAAGCAAATTGACGGTAGTGAAGGCTGACTTTTCTGACTAGAATATCAATGGTGAATGTCCAGAAAGCCTTAAAGACTATTGAATCTGATGTCTTATGTTAGTTTTGTTAAAGTCGAGTAAGTAGTGCAACCTGTGCATGTTTTCAATAATGCTGTGTATGTAAATTTTGTGTGTGTGCAAATTCTCGCATGTACAAAAAATGGGTGAGTGCCCACTCGGCCAATTTTTGTTAAGCGCTTATTGGTAGACATGGTAGACTATGGTATTATTATTGTTATTGTTATTGTTATTTATTGTCATCATTATCTATATAATAATATGCTTGACGGTGACAGTAGTGTGTGTATTCATGAATAATTCATTAGCTGGGCCAGGATGGTAAAATGGCGCCACTAATTGAATGGCTAAAGTATCATTCAGTAGAGGCAAGTAAGGAAACGACATGTGTACCTAAGAGAAAGTGAGGATTGAACAGGGAAGGCAAAAGTCCACAATCATGCAGAGACACTGAGAACCAGGAAGAGGTGCAGACAAAGGATCAGAAGGGAATCCATTAACTCAAGAAGAATGAGGGAAGGGTTCAGGAAGAAAGAGAGCAGGAGAGGACAAATGATGTAACTAAACCAAGTGGTAGAAAATTGCTATGATATTATAATTAGTATGAGTAATAATAGCACAGGTAAATGTGATATTCGGGATTAATAGCACGAGTAGTGCTATTTCAATAGCTTTACGAGTGCTATTGATCCCTAATAGCACGGGTTACCATGCTATCACTCACTAATAGTAGGCCAGCTTTTTAAAAAGTCATTTTGTAGCTACACTGTATCGTTCACTCAATTTCAGGATTAGTTTCCTCTGGAACTTCGTTTTCAACATATGGCTCCTCCTAATCTGTTTAAACATTCCGTCTGATATGGGTAGAGCTTCTGTGGTAAAGAATGACATTGTCTCCAACTAGAAACTACTCGAACTGTATGTTTCCAAGGTTAATGCTCCACGCGTGCGCACTTACCCGTACTATTTCACTTAGCTACCGTGGTATTTCACTTAGTTTCCACTTAGTTATCGAGGTATTTCAATTATTTACGCGCTATTTCACTTTACCTGTGCAATTTCAATTGAACAGTGATTTTTACTATACATTTTTGAATGGGAAATTTACGTGCCGTACTATTATTATTATTATTATTATTATTATTATTAGTTGAGAGTACCTGGTATCAGATTCTTATTGACTGGTTTTGATATGTTCCTCTCATCTCCTTCACCACACTCACTAAGCACTGGCCAGGAGAGGCGAGTGGTATGTGGCAGAGTTCGGTCAAATACATTGTAATTATATTTAATTGCAATTAAATATACATTTTTTGCAGTAATTTCTAATTGTATTTGAGTGAATCTGACTTTTATGTATTTGCAATGTATTGAAATACTAGCAAAATTAAAGTTTGAAATACGTGCATTGCTAATATAAAACAGAAATGAAAAGAGGCGAGAGAAAATATGGGCAAGTCCCTCAAAAATTCCTGGGGAAAAGGAAAGTGGAAATACCATTTGGATATTTCATTGGAGGTCACTCTGTGTGTGCATGTGTGTGTGCGCACATGTGTGTGTGTATGTACATGTGCATATGTGTGTGCGCACGCATGTGTATGTACATGTGTGTGTATGTGCATGTATATATGTGTGTGTGACAGCAGATAACGTATGTGACGTACACATGACACTGTCGTATTTTCAAAGTATTTGCGATGCTAATTAAATACAATTCTGAAGTCAAGTATTTGTATTGCAAATTGTATTTGAAGAGAGCAGTATTTTCAATTGCAATTAAATGATTTTGAGTATTTTACCCCAACTCTGGTGTGTTGTTAAAAGTGTAAATTCTAATAGACAGCAAATAAAGTCAGACAAGTGCAAATTTTGAATTGACTTTTGTTATATGTAAATGTGGCACACACTCTCCACCCACACTCCCTCTCCCTCCTTAATTATAGTTCCCAACTTTCCAATGACAGACCACACCCACTAATATACCTACGAATGAAAATAATTGGGCTGGAGAGAGGATATTTTTGTTTGTTTGTTTGTTTCTTTTTTGTGTGGGTGGGAGGGGGGGGGGTTCCATGTTACCCGAGTTTATGATGGCCATTTTCGTAACATGAAAATGTAATAATGTTTTGTTTTTTGTTTTTTGTTTTTGTTTTTGCTGCACAGACATTCAGCAAGAGAAATATTTTAAAAGCAAGTCAGACTGTTTACTATGATGAAAAAAAAAGTCTATTAGTCCGCACAAAGAATACGCTAAAACTTCAGACTTACCGTTACCAACGGTACTAACTGAAACTCAATTATTGATGACCTCAGAGCTGCTATGGAGTTCAGACAGAGTACACGGCTTATTTGCCTTCTATTTGATGGATTCTGGGCTTCTCAACCTTGTACTATAAAATATTTCGGGAAGACAGACAACTCTTTTTTTTCTTTAATGGTAAAAAACAACAACAACTAAACACCTGTGCTATCATTTCGATTTTTAAATTACAGGAAGTATACGTCAGAGCAACATAATAACCATGATTTTTTTCATATTATAAATTATAATAATGTGATAATACCACAAAATAGCAAATATGGTTATGTTTAGTTCTGAATTGATACCAATTCTTTTGTGTACTAAAAATAAAGACTTGGTTAGTGGTCGATAATAAAAATAAAGCAATGCAATTTGAAAGTAAAATCATAACAGGTAATCGTCGTTGACACTTCGAGAGAGTCCACATATCTCCGGGATTTTTCTACTTTTGCGAAGAGTTGCGCCACTTAAATGTAGGTTCAAACTCCAGGGCTTCTTTTGGTGGAAATTTTGTCGCAGGAAGGAAGATGTATGTGTGTGTGTGATGTACGTGTGCATGATGTGTGTATGATGTGCGCGTGTAGTGTGTGTGTGATGTGTGTGTGTGCGTGTGTGTGTGCATGTGTGTGATTTCAATGGCGGCCTGTACGATAATGCAGTAAATTACAACCGATATCTATGATTTTATCAAAATGTATTACTGTGTCTGTTTATTGACCACTACGAAATTTATAGTACTGATTCAGAACTACTACTTCTCTCTATGATCACTATATCATGTGGAGTGTGGCCAATGATCTTAAGCTGTAACTATACGATGTGCATTATTTGGAATATAAATCTTAAAACGCATCCTACATAGCTAGTCCTAACCAAATACACTCACACACGACAGAACCACATTATGAATTTGTATTAGCATAGCTTCAGTCATTTCATAAAATAAAAAGGAAAAAAAAAAAGACGAATTTGGTACGTACTCCAGTCAGATAGCTAAGTTGACTTAGTAACTAAAGACTTTTGAAACAATGAAACAGTGTGCTGTGTATTATTGAAACCACAATGAATCTGAATTCTTATCATAATGTTTCAACTTCATGCCGCCACAAGATCTAACTTTGGTGGCGATGACTATATAACTGGTAACATTCTTGGTGACTTGCATGTAGCATATATAGCCAGCACTCCAGCAGTCCCTTTAAACAAGAATTCAAGCACTTGGTTAACTTTCAGCACATAAAGCAAATCTACTGGCATATGCAAGAAATTAATTAGCCCATGTGATTACGTGACAAAAGGGGGCGTTACTCACTAAAGCTAGTACACATGGTTCGTGTTTTCTAAAAAATCAGCCCAAATTTAAAAGTAGCACAATAAAAGATCTTAAATCTTTGTTCTGAGTAAGTTAATATACCTAATCAACCATTAATTGTCAGTAATCTCTAAAGTTATAGTATTACAGATATACACACAAACAGACAGGACGACTCACTAGGACCCTCCAGCGCATACAGTGAATAAATGACTGACTACAGTCCTTCCACATTTAAAAGAAAGTTCATGGAAGCTACTGTAACACTATTATAAAAACAATACATATCTACTATATGATATATAAATGGTTGTGACTGATACCTTTCAGGTCACAGTCCACTTCTTCTGATTAAGTTCCATCCCTCCCAAGCCCTTACTGTAAACTTGAGGAACTCCTATGAAAGTAAAACATAAATAAGTAAATAAATAAATAAATAATACAAATAACTGTACACCATGCTCCAATATACTTTCACCTGTATGTAATGGCTCTGTGTGTCTGTATGTGTGTGTGTGAAGTATTCCAGACACACCTCAAATTAGTATTCTTTCAATTGCAACAGCATAGCCAATGGTCTCTGTAAACATATTGTGTTGTGTTGAAGACCAAAGCCAGAGCTGAACATTCCACTTGTCAATATTTAGCTAGTTATCATTTCACCATCATTCCACATTTAGCTAGCATGCACAATACTTCCGTATTTGTACAAGCACATTATAACTATCACTAACACATTTTATTACTCGTTGCATCATTTCAAACTTGTCAGTATCGTACGTATCAAAAAATCTAATATACTACACACACACACACACACACACACACACAAGTTCACTGGATTACCAACACAAGATTTATATCGTATTCTATTCATGATTTGACTATTGGACAAATTTTTTTCAAGGGGTAATCAAATAAATTTCCTAGGATAACACAGTAAGGATTGGTAGACTAATGGATTATGTATAAGCTAAGCCGTGTTTCCAAAACCTTGAAAATGCTCTATTGTACCAGAGCTCTAGTTGATAAAGCATTTTAGATTCTCGACTATTGGACAATGGATTATCAAGTAAGAGCCAATCTGTTACGTAAGGCATATAGCCAAGATAACTTACCACTACCACCGCCAATAGAATAGAAAATGAACTCTGTTAAGCTTGTAAGACCTGACTGCGAACTTCACCCCTCTCCTGTCACCGTAGTTATTTGCCATTAATTTTTCCTGATTATTAACTAAGTCTTTTCTCTTGAATTTCTTGTGCCTGTGCCAATGTTCATGATTTTAAGTAGCTTCCGTGGGTGGAACGCGTTGACCATGGACATGTGTGGAACGCTGCCATATATATATATATATATATATATATAATACTTATAGCACGAGTCAGAGTACAATATGGGAAAATATTTTACGAGCACGCAAAATATTTTCACGAGCCAAAGGCGAGTGAAAATGTGGCGTGAGAGTAAAATATCATTTCCATATTGTACGACGAGTGTGATAAGTGATTTATTGCTTCTTTGAAATTTTTCTCAACCGGTTACAATACAATTTTCATTGATTTTACTCGCTACGCGCGCGCTACAAGTAGCGTACAATATAAACCGTACAATATGGGAGAATACAGAACGCTCGCGTGATGCGGAAATATTCAAGTAAAAATATCAAAGCTGCAATAAATATATATATATACCAAAATCTCAATTGAGACTTGTTAATGAGGTCTTGCTTCGCTCACACGATGCTATTTAGTGGGAGTCCAATGCAGGGGGAACCAATTCCAACGAACAATCTCTGTCTATATTACTATTAGTGGAAGTCTCAGACAACAACCGAGAGGCCAGCCTTTACGACCCGACTCATCAGACGTTGACCGTGCATGAGTATTTCCCTCTTCATGTTGGGATGCAATGCTAGTTATGCAAGTAGTGTGATCTGTGCATGTCACATATGTATACATTCTACGATCTCTTCCTTATAATCATGATTGCTGTATTATGACTGATCTCCTGTGGACAGTCATATATACTGACATGATCACAACAACACTTGTCAGTTTACTCTATACTTTCCAGTACATGGTACACTTCTTATAGTCAGTATTACAGAGGGACCCTCACTGCTACAATTTGTAATGTTGGACCATTTTTCCTGTCAAAACCTGCTATCTAGGTCGACAACTAGCTAACACAAAAAAGTGAGGGTCAAAGTACAACATGACATAATGTATGTCTACACGCAAACTAGTATGAGCTACAGGCCTTGGCATAATTCAAAGACGAAGAAAAAAATATAGTGCTGCTGGGTCTGCTATGCTTTTATAAACTAGTCATGCGCCTGAGCACAAATGGTGAGCAAGCCTAAAGCTATACTATCGTTAAACGATTGATTTACACTCATGCTATTTAAAAAAAATCGAGTTTTGAATTACGTATATAAGGTAAAGGGGATTCAAAGCCATAGTAACCACACCCCGCAACTGCTTGAATTGAAAAAAAAAAAAAAAAAAAAAAAAAAAAAAAAAAAAAAAAAAAAAAAAAAAAAAAGCAACAAAAACAAGTCACGTTATTTAAGTGTTTTCTTTGTGATATTCATTAGCTAAGTAGTAGTTGTAACGCATAATACTTTCACACTGAACATACCTGTGCAAGGCTTACCTTTGTGGTTAGTCTAGTGGACAATAAATTTTCAAGTCAATACTGTTGCGTAGGGCTTATAATTATGACAAATAGCTATTAACTTACCACCGCCACTACATAACTCGAATAGAAATGGAACTCCCAAAAGGTTTTGAGTTCTAACTGTACCCGCAAAATAATTCAAAGTGGTAAACAATTCAATTTCTAGGATGATACGGGTAATGATCGATAAACCAGAGGAATCACCCTCCAAGGTATAATAAACAGTAAACGTGCCCTCCAGAAATATTGCTGTCTACATTGTGCTATTATATCACTATGGAGAGTTCGACCTCTGTTGACCCCTGAAGAGGACTTAGGCAAGAAGTCAAAACATCGGGTCAAGTTTTAATTAACAATATTTTCTATTGAACGAGAAAAAATTGCTATTATCATTATTTCAGCCGAGAATGGCTGAATCATTTGTACTATTAAATGTCAATTCATCTAACCATATGATTTTGCCTATTCCTGTTGAAAATTCTGCCAGGACGTCAAAGGTATGATTCAGTATTTCTGGAATGCTTTATCTTCTACTATTTCTCCTTTATAGCCATTCTATACTAAGCCATATCTTATAACTTACTACTACTTGTTGCTCAGCAGCTTCTTCTAACACATGCTGACATGCCCACGCTTCACTGAAACACCAGTCACCCCAGCTCTGAATAGAGTACTTAAATGGGAAGCCTGAACAACACTAAATGCTGTCCAGCGACGTCGGAAGCTCGATCACAGCTACAACAGCTCAAGGCCCACGCTCTGTAAGGATGGCTTTCCAGAAAGCAAAATGGAGCTCACTGCGTGGGTGGAAAGGACTAGGTAGGTCGGAGCTAGAGAGGTGTGGCTATAATAGGCACTTTTTGGGGGAGGTGACGACCCGTCTACGCGCATGGGCCAGGAAAGATTCCAGTTTCACCCGATATTTTCCATCCAAGGCTTCCAGGAATCTTCGATACGTTCTATCGCAAAATATTCCTGAACTGGGTGCATGCCCACGTATTAGTCTCGCGTAGCCAGACCCTTTACCAACCGTAACCGCTGAAGGAAAGGGTCTGGGAACATACAATACAATGACTTGTTCAGCAGCACCCCAAAAAGGGTGCTCAGCTGAACAAGTCGTTGTATTGTATGTTCCCAGACCCTTCCCCGCGTAGCGGTTACGGTTGGTAAAGGGTCTGGCTACGCGAGACTACCCACGTATATGGAAGCGGATCAATGGTACAGGGTCTGGCATGCGAGACTCTACAACCTCCTAGGCGATAGAATCACAATTGGGCTGTTCAGAGAAGATACAATAGCGGACTTGACATTTATTGAACAAATAAATTAAAATTCACAGCTGTCTCATCAGAAACCCCACCCACAAACACAATTTTGCAGCCCCACCCACAAACATAATTTTGCAGCCCCACCCACAAACACAATTTTGCAGCCCCACCCACAAACACAATTTTTCAGCCCCACCCACAAACACAATTTTGCAGCACCACCTCCCCAAAAACACTCAAAACGATTCTATTACTCGTCTTTTTGGAGCGCGTCTTCGCTAAGCTCATTGCTGTGCAGGTCTTGGATTAGATATATTCTGGCCCTATCACACATCTATATTGTCTTGTATCAGTGTAGATAGCCGTTGATGTCTCACTACAATCTGAGAAAGCCCCCAACTCCTTCAACTGAGTCTAGTATATCTACAAAGAGGAGGAAACCTTTGAATCATGATGAAAAGGGGGAACCACAGATAAATACATCACAAAAAGTTAAAAGTGAGTTATAACCATTTAGAGGTGACCATTCCTGTTAGCTATTGTTCATCTGACCAGCAATATTATTTTTCACAAGTAGCACTTGTTCTATCACTACCAATGCGTTATTAAAGTTGTAATTACACTGCCCACACTTCTACTTTATCTTTGAATTTACCAACCTATGAATGACAAATACTCATTCATTATACATGTTGGGTATCTTCTTGAGTATTTCCGCATTATATGGTATCAATATTGGATATTGGAGCTCTGCATGAATGGGTGCATGCGTAGTTCTAGATAGCTCTGTTTTTAGAAGAATGGCAGAGGTTTATTTTTCTTCCGAATGTTTACTGATTTGGAAAAATGTTTATGCAGTCCTTGTGGTTAAAAAAAAGCCTTATTCTTGTTGTGAAAATTATCATCCCTGGCCTATGGTACATGCAGTTCAGCCAATCTGTGAACATTACTTGGAGTATTAACCCTTTCGACACCGATTTTCTTTAACACTTAGGGCGTCTTTAGAATTCAAATTTGATGTTTGAATTTCTTCTGCAAAGCAACCATAAAAAAAACAACAACAACAAAAAACAGCCAGGCATATAAAGTAGGTAGCTATAGCCTCATAATAAGCAAATAAGCTTCTAGAAGCATGAAAACGTACCGGAACCAGTCTTTCTCACCACAGGTTTTGAGGAGACTCCGAGGAACTAGCTGACCAATTGATTACCCTCGAAAAAACTTTATCCATATTCTTCCAAATGCTGTGGGACTTTCTATAGGCTTCATGCTTTCTATTCTGAGTGTTTGAAGTCCATAGGCAACAAAAAAATGTGTGCGCTCAGAGCCCCAGAAAATCTTGGTCAAAGGAGTTCTCAATCTTTTTTTTTCAGACAATTAAAAAATACATACCTGCCCATACGGGTTCTATATTTTTTTAAAAAAAAGTACAAATCCTACTTTACGTATAAAAAAGAAATAATGTAATAATCTAGAATCAATTTTTTTTAAATTCGGAGAATGCGGGCATGTTTTCGCCTGATTATATGCGGTTACAGCATTGAAAGGGTTAACTTTACTGAGTCTAGGGTAGCTACAATGTGGCAGCAAACTTCCAACTCTTCGCCATTGTAATTTGACGAGTTTCATTATCACAATTATAATGTTTATTGCATTTACTATTACACTACATAGAAGATTCAATTTCTGTTTTTGTATCAGAACCAGTTTGCTCTATAGCTAAAGGGACTGGAACACAACCAATACACATTTTAATTGAAGATGCTATAATGTAATTTTTGAGAGGCATAGTGACCACACGGTTTAGATAATTATTTGCTAGCTGTTTCTTGGACTGCACACGTCAACAAACTTGCTCGTAAAGGTTACAAAATTATTCATCAGAAATACACAAAAGCATGCAATTCTGCTGGCAAAAAGTCAAGTATCATGATTTTTTAAGTATTGCCTATGCCTATATTATTTACTATTGATTTATGACTCTGTGACAACACCACCAAAGGATTGAATGAACTCGCACGGAACAGAACGCCAAGTGCTCCCAAGGTAAGATCATTTCCTTACCCTCACCTGGCTCCGCACGCATCTCGCAATCATAACCACAGCTTGATATATTAGGGCGAGTAGCGGGGCAAAAATCTCGAGAAGTCCCTAACCTCAGTAGCCTACTCGTGGGTTAGCTTTGACCACGTTGTTACAACCAGCTTCAACAGCAAACTATAATCATGCCTTCCAGGAAAAGGAAGAGGGCTATTAGTGCAGCCACAGAAATGAGGAAAATGAAATGTGCTTTGAGAAGAAGTAAGAAATAAGTAAATAAATATAATATTAAAAAAATATATACATATATATATAAATAAAATAATTGTGTATAGACATAAGATTGGAGCAAGTCCCAGGAATACGTGGGGCTTCCACTGATACTCTTGATGATCCTTCCTTTACTGGTCATGATGTCACGCCCTCTCTTCGGCAGGAGTCATCATCAGAAGTGCTCCCTGATTTACCTTCTCAAGATTTAGTGTCCACTCCTACTGCTCCATCATGTGAATCACACCCTCCAGCATTTTTTAGTCCATCTCAAGTTCTAAATGATCTCACTACCGAGTCACATGATGACCAGCAAACCCCTCCAGGAGAGCTGTCCAAGCACTTCAAATACAACCAAAGAAAATAAGTCCTTTTTTCCCAACCCGGCTCTTTTCAGAACCACTTTCCTTGTGAGGTCGGTGAGGGGTAGAGCGATAACGGCGTAGTCGGGGATGAAACAAAAGACTCAACCGCTGCTATTTTGTCCAGTGCGGGTCGGATCACGCCATTTCCTACCACATGTCCTAGGTAGTTGCAGATTTTCATGGCAAACTGACACTTCTTGAGCCGAGCTGTCAGCCCAGCCTCCTCAAGGATGGAGGACCTCTCTTAAATGTCGCAGGTGTTCCTCCCAGGAGTTGCTAAAAATTACCAAGTCATCCAGGTAGGCGGAAACAGACTCATATTGTCCCCGTATAAGACGATCCATAATCTGCTGGAATGTCACCGGTGCTCCCTGTAGGACAAACGGCATTCGCTTGAATTAAAATAACCCAAAATGCGTGATGAACGCCGTCTTGTGCCTGTCCTTTTTGGCTACCGGAACCTGCCAGTATCCATGGGTCAAATCCAGGGTAGTGATGAACGAGGCCTTTCCCAGCTCGTTGATTAGATCGTCTATCCTAGGCACGGAGTACGCATCGGTAAGTGAGATACGGTTCAACCTCCGATAGTCCACGCACAATCTTAAACTGCCATCTTTTGTTTGACTGGAACTATTGGTGCAGCCCATTCACTGCTTGATGGCTCGATAATGCCCTCGTCTTGCATTTCCTGCAGTTCCTTTTGTGCTTGCGAGCGATACGCCTGCGGAAGCCGGTAAGGAGGGAGCCTGATAGGCTTTGCAGTTCCAGTGATTATCTCATGCTCTCCCAGCTGAGTGTGTCCAGGTCGATTTTGGAAGACTGCTCTTGAGTCAGTTAAAAGTTGGTTTAGCTCTTCCTGCTGTTGCTTACTTAACTGGTCTCCAACCGTTGGCTGTTCCTCTGGGTCCCCATCCCTCCAAAAGATTATCTTATCATCATCATCGTCATCTGCATTGTCAGCCAAGTAGTTGGAGTCAGTTGTCTGGTGAACCTTAAAGGCTCTCAGCATATTTACATGAAAGACCCTTTTCCTCTTCTGCCGATCATGCATGTCGACTAAATAATTTACCTTGCCGGTCCGTTTCATGAGCTGGTACGGACCCTGCCACTGAGCTAAATAGCAAAACCAGAACTGGGTCTCCAGGCTCAAACTGACGTAATCTGGCGTTTTAGTCGTACCAAATTTTCTGTTTCTCCTGTGCTTTCGCTAGATTCTCCTGTACCAGATCCTTCGCTGCTCTGAGCTTTTCCTGTGTAGACAAGACATAGGTCACTACGCTCTCGCTGCTATGTTTACTTGCTTCCCAGGACTCCTTTAGGATGTCGAGCGGCCCTCGCACATCCCTGTCATATAGGAGCTCAAAGGGGGAAAACCCCGTGGAAGCTTGAGGGACTTCCCGGTACGCAAACATCAGGTACGGGATCAGTTTGTCCCAGTCTTTTCCTTCTCTCGTGAGCGTTTTCCTCAGCATCCCTTTCAATGTTTGGTTGAACCGCTCGACAATCCGTCGGTTTGCGGGTGATATGGGCTCGTCCGGATAGAGTGGATGTGTAGCAGGTGATATCCTGGTCGGTTAAGATTTCTTCTGGTACGCCAACTCTTGCAAACACCTTGATCAATTCTTCCGCTATATGAGCTGCATCGATGCTCCTCAGCGGAATGGCTTCCAGATACCGCGTTGCATAATCACAAATTACTAAAATATAGATATTACCTGCTCTGCTCCGCGGTAACGGCCCAACAATGTCCATTGCGATCTTCTTGAATGGTTCACTGATTATCGGGAGAGGAATGAGAGGGGCTGGAGGGATTTTGCGTTTGGTCGTCATTTGGCATTTTTCGCAGCATTCACAGAATTCTGCAACGTCCCTAAAGATGGTCGGCCAGAAAAATCGCCGTAGTATGCGTTGCCTCGTCTTGTCAACGCCCAAATGACCAGCGAGTGGAATTTCATGACCTAACTCTAGGACCGTTTTCGACACGATTTTGATAAAACCAGTTGATCAACCTCATATTCGTCCCCCTTGCCTGGTGGGGTCCACTTTCTATAAAGTAACCCTTCTCTTTTAAAGAATCCAATTCCTTCAAATTAGTCCTTGCTGTCGGCTGCCTCAAATGCCTTTGCCAGAGTGCTGTCGTTTTGCTGTAGTCTCTATAGCTCGCCC